>Ga0209075_1000128_pt1 | contig 65725 bp, 57 predicted proteins | sample Stecom2011_FD_187523 | JGI IMG/M metagenome (GOLD analysis project Ga0209075, IMG submission 187523) | Agricultural soil microbial communities from Utah to study Nitrogen management - Steer compost 2011 (SPAdes) (version 2) | ecosystem: Environmental > Terrestrial > Soil > Agricultural land...
GCACCAGATCCAGTCGGCAGGGCACAGCTCACCTCTGGCCGGCAAACGCGTTACCGTTGAGGGTATTCTCACCCGGGATGCCCGGGCCAAAGGTGGGTTCAACGGTTTTTACCTGCAACAGGCGGATGATGAAACCGACAACGACCCCGCCACCTCGGAAGCCCTGTTCGTTTATACCGGCAAGTCCGGCGGCGCGCCCGGACAACGGCTCAGGGTTACCGGTACCGTCAAGGAATTCCACGGGCTGACTGAACTGGTCGGGGTCCGGGCGCTGACGGTTTGTGGCACCACAACCCTGCCCGAACCGATAGACGTCAGCCTGCCCTGGGAAGCCCCTCCCGAGCACCTTGAGAACATGCTGGTACGCTTCAGCCAGCCACTGACCATCATCGACCACTACAACCTGGCCCTGTTCGGAGAGCTCACCCTGGCCGCCAGGGATCAGGTTATCCCTACCGAGTACCTGCCGCCCGGCCCGCGCAGTATCGCGCATCACCAGCACAATCAGCTTGATCGCGTGGTGCTCGATGATGGCATGAGCCAACGCCATCCCAAACCCGTGCCCTGGCTCAGCCAGCTGAACACAGGCCGACCGATCCGGGCGGGGGATCAGGTGGCCGGCCTGGAGGGTGTCCTCGACTTCCGGTTTGGCCAGTGGCGCCTGCAGCCAACCCGGACACCGGAATTCATCCCGGCAAACCCAAGACCTGAGCCACCCGCTGCCCCGGCCGCGGGTGATATCCGCGTGCTGGCGGTCAACCTGCAAAACTACTTCAACGGTGACGGCAACGGTAGAGGCTTTCCCACCGCACGGGGAGCCGCCTCCGCACAACTGCTCGAACGTCAGACCCGGCGATTGACGTCAGCCATTCTCGCCACCCGGCCCGACATCCTCGCGGTCAGCGAACTGGAAAACGATGGCTATGGGCCCAACAGCGCTATCAGCCAGTTGGCATCGGCGCTGGGAAAGCACTGGAAAATTACCCGCACCCCCGGCCAGGACGGCGACGACGCCATTCGCACGGCGCTCCTGTATCGCGCCGACCGGGTGCAGCCTGAGGGCGTGCCCAGCCGCTTACGTGCCGGCCCGTTCCAGAGCCAGGGCCGGCCTCCCATCGCCCAGAGCTTCCGCCCGGCCGGCGGCGGACTGGCCATCCGGATAGTGGTGCCCCATTTCAAGTCCAAATCCTGCCGCAACGCCCGGGGTGCCGACACCGACCAGCACGATGGCCAGGCCTGCTACAACCACCGCAGGACCCTCGAAGCCGAAGCACTGGCACGCTGGCTTGACACCCTGCCAACACCTGACCGTACCGCCGGTACCCTGATCACCGGCGACCTCAACAGCTACGCCATGGAAGCTCCGATACAGGCCCTGCGAAAGGCCGGCTTTGACAGCCTGATACCCCGTTTCCATCCATGCCGGCCGGAGCGATGCCCCCACCACAGCTACCGTTATCAGGGCGGCAAAGGCTCCCTGGATCACAGCCTGGCGGATGCCGCACTGATGCCCCGCATCACCCGGGTCGAAACCTGGAACATCAATGCAGACGAGGCCCGGGCCATCGCCTACAACCAGGCACCCGGGCCCGGTACGGAGCAGCCGTGGCGGGCCTCCGATCACAACCCGCTGCTCACCGACATCAGGCTCGGCACTCACTGACTGCATCGCCAGCCATTGAAGGCTACCGGGCAATAGTCGGCTTGCCGCAGCCCGGTACACTAGGAGCGAATGGAGTGATGAGGTCGTATCTATGAGAGTTCCCCTGCCTGATTTCTGGCCCGCCGCCCGTACCGGGCAACGATGGCTATTACGCGCCCGGCGCAAGGAAGCCCTGGTGGACGGCCACCGCATGGTATTTCTGGAGCGTGGCCAGGCAGCCCCGGGAACGCCTACGGTGGTACTGATCCACGGATTTGCCGCGATGAAGGAAAACTGGTCGTTGTGGATGCAGAAACTCCCGGCCGACTGGCATCTGCTGGTGCCGGACGTACCCGGCCTGGGCGAAAGCCAATACCGCCCGGATGCCTGTTACCGATTCGAAAGTCAGGCCCGTCGACTGGCGGCCTGGCTGTCGGGCTACCCGGACAGCAACCTGCACCTGGCGGGCAGCTCCATGGGGGGTGCCATTGTCTCGGTCCTGGCTCACCTCCTGCCCCGGCCCCCGTGCACCCTGACCCTGCTCAACAGCGCCGGTATCCCCGAGCGACCGGATATCGATCCCGATGCGCCTTTCAAAACAGACCGGGACGATATTCTGATTCCCCGGGACTGGGGCGGGGTTTATCGCATGTTCAACAGCGTCGGTAACGGCAAACCCTCGCTGCCGGGGCTGGCCATGACCGGCCTGCTCGGCCCGGACCTGCTCCAGCGCCGGCAATCCCTCCGGCACATCTTTAACGACATGCTGGCCGATCCGCTGGCCCCGGTCCGCTATCTGGGCACCGACACGCCACCCCTGCTGGTGCAGTGGGGCGACCGCGACGTGATCACCCCGACCCGATGCGTGGACTGGTTTGCAGCGGCGATGCCCCATGCCGAAGTACACGTCTTCCGCGGCGTAGGCCATCTTCCCATGTTGGAGAAGCCGGGGCTTTCAGCCGGTGTGCTGCAGGATTTTATTCGCCGGCACGCGCCGCCGGCCAGTGTCTGAAAAGATCAATTGGCCTCTCCGGCCCGTTGACCCGTCAGGGAAGTCATGGGGCCGCGCAGCATAAAAGGCCATAATCTGTGACTGACGCCCTTGAATAACAACAACAGACAATGACGAGGAACACGATGCGCCCCTCAGTTTCGACCGCCCAGGATCTGGGTATGCCGGCAATCTACCTGCACACCCTGGCCGGGTTGCTTCGTACCATCGGCATAAATGAGCGGGACCTGATTCTCCGGGTCGGGCTGGATCCCACCTGCCTGAACTCAACGGATCTCCGGGTCAGCCAGGCCCAGGCCAGCGAGTTTGTCACCCGGGCCATTATAGAAAGCGGTGAGCCAGGCCTGGGCATCATGCTGGCACAGGAACTCCGGTTACCGCTCCACGGCACACTCGGTACCGCGGTCATGAGCAGCCGGACCCTCGGGGATGCCCTTGAGCTGATGACCCGCTACCTCTCGCTGCGCGCACCGCAGTTAACGGTCAGGAAACACCAGAACGGCCAGAATGTCCGCTATGTGGCCAGCTGTTCGGTCGAACTCGGCTCGCTCCAGAGCTTTGTCCTGGATGCCGTATTATTCGGCTGCGTCTCCATGGGCGCGCAGCTGACCGGCGCCCCGGTACCCGGCGCACGGGTTCATCGGCGCGGCTCCGAGCCCGGCCATTTCCCGCGCTTCCGGCGGCTGATCGGGGTTCCGGTAGAGTATGGCTATGCCGAAGATGCTCTGGTCATTCCAGCCGCTCAGCTGAAGCAGCCGATCCGGTTCAGCAACGAACAGTTGGCCGCCGCATCCCGGGCACAATGTGAAGAAGCGCTCAGGCAACTCAAGGAAGACTCCGGATTTGCCTGCCGTGTGCGCCGGGTAATCGAGACCAGCCACCCGTTCCCGCCCAAACTGGCCCGCGTGGCCAGCACTCTGTTCGTTTCCGAACGCACGCTCAAACGCCGCCTGCATGAAGAGGACGCCAGTTTCCAGGCCCTGGTGGATCAGGTACGGCTGGAGCGGGCACAGGGCCTGCTCAGCACAACCGGGATGAATCTCAGCCAGGTAGCCGATACCCTGGGCTATGCCGATGCCGCCAACTTTACCCGGGCGTTCAAACGCTGGACCGGCCTGAGCCCGAGCCATTTCCGGGCCCGGGCCATCGGTTACCGCAGGATCGCCTGAGTCAGTCGATGCCCAGAATCTTGTGCATCTGAAGGGTCAGACGCCACTGCGGGTTGGCCAGGCAATATTCGGTGGCCTTGCGGGTGTTGCTTTGTTTAACGGGATCGGCGCTCTGCTCCGGTATCGCCGGGGACGCCATGGGGGAGAGGAAATAATGCCGGGCCTGAATGCCCAGAAAGCGCTCCGGCGGTGCCAGAGGCTGTGGATACACCAGTTTTAACTCATCGCATTCGGTAATAACCACCGGTGCGTCGGCCTTGGGGCTTACGCAAAGCCAGTCAATGCCATCCGGAGCCGGCAGGGTGCCGTTGGTTTCAACGCCAATCTCGAAGCCCTCAGCGTGCAGGGCATCAATCAGCGCTTTGTCGAGCTGTAACAGCGGCTCGCCTCCGGTACACACCACATAGGGTTTTCCCGGGGCCTGGGGCCAGAGGCTGCGGATATGGCCAGCCAGGGCCCCGGCGGTCTCAAACCGGCCGCCATTCTGGCCATCGGTGCCGACAAAATCCGTATCGCAGAAGTTGCACACAGCGTTAGCGCGGTCCTGCTCCCGACCGTTCCAGAGATTGCACTTGCTGAACCGGCAGAACACAGCGGCACGCCCGGCCTGTGCGCCTTCCCCCTGCAGGGTATAAAAGGCTTCCTTGACCCGGTACATCAGGCTTCCGCCTCGTAGGCCAGCGGGTCGTCAAGGCCGTGAGCGGCAAAAGCTTCGAGCCGCTCGATGCATGAGCCGCAGCGGCCACAGGCCTTTTCGCGACCGTTGTAGCAAGTCCAGGTCTGGCCGTAATCCAGGCCCAGCGCCAGCCCCTGCCCCAGGATCTCTCCTTTATCCAAGCGCATGAATGGCGCCTCAATGGCCACCGGCTGATAGTTGGCCACACGACAGACCGCGTCCATTTTTTCCACAAACTCCGGCCGGCAATCCGGATAGATGGCGTGGTCGCCACCGTGGGCGCCATACCATACCGCTCCGGCACCGATGGTCACGGCATAGCCGGTTGCCAGTGACAGCAGGATCATATTCCGGTTGGGAACCACCGTCGATTTCATCGACGCTTCCTGATAGTGGCCCTCTGGCACCGGTTCTTCCGAGGTCAGCGACGAGCCCGCCATCACCTCACTCATGGCCCGGATATCAATAATCTTATGGGGGATGGCTTCGGCCTCACACACGGCCCGCGCGGCGTCCAGCTCCCTGACGTGCTTCTGGCCGTAATTGAAGGACAAGGCGTGAACCCTATGGCCCCGGGACCGGGCCAGATGCAGCAAGGTAAACGAATCCATTCCTCCGGAATAAATAACGACGACAGGGTCAGCCATGGGGTGTTCTCACTCACGTTAAGGGGTAGGTAACAAGCTCGTCAGAGTATGGGTATATTGTAACAGCGCAACCTCCGCTTGGGTTCGCGTCGACACCGGATCGGCGTTAAACTCAGACCAAAACCACCTTGTCACAGAACCGGAACCTGATGCCAGCCGACACCCGCCCAGCCTTTATCGACTTCGAAGCTTCCAGCCTGGACCTTATCGACGGTTACCCCATCGAGGTAGGCCTGTGCCTGGCGGACGGCTCGGTCCACAGCTGGCTGATCCGTCCCCACCAGCTCTGGCAGGACTGGTCCGACAACGCCGAGGCGATCCATGGCATTACCCGGGAGCGGCTGGCGCAGGAAGGCCGTCCGGTGACCGAGGTAACAGCGCACCTGAACCAGCTGCTGGCCGGGCCGGTGTTCTGCGATGCCTGGACGTTCGACAGTTTCTGGCTGCACCGGCTCTACCGGGCAGCACAGGCCACACCGCCTTTCCAGCTTGAATCCGTTTCCATGTTACTGGATCAGAGCCAGGTGAAGCACTGGGCCGGTGTGCGCCATCAGGTCATTGCCGACCTTGGCCTTCCGGTGCACCGGGCCGCCAACGACGCGCTGATTCTGTACCATACCTGGCGACGGCTTACCGGCCAGGGCGAGCTGCCCCCGGCGCCATAATATCCGCTACCGGTTTTTTCAAGGCAAAAAAAAACGCAGCCCAATGGACTGCGCAGAAAGGAGAGATCCATCCGATACCTGAAACAGAGGCACCGGGGATTGCACAACGTAAAAACACGTGACAGGAGCAATTCTGCCAAGCCGGATGCCATTCGTCTGTACGGGTTTGCCGAATAACAGGGGCTATTGCAAAGCCGCCGTTTGGCTATACACTGGTAATGAACCGAAATCACAACACCGATAGGTCCGGAATGAAAACCAAACACACCGTTCATACTGCCACCGGCTGCCCTGCAGGCCAGTCCGTGCGCGCCATGGTGAAAGAGATCTAACGGCTTTCGGTCAAGTTCCGGGAGCCTTCGCAGCGACCGGGATCACTTCTTGTACGAGACCCCGGTTGCTTCGGCCCCGGGGTTTTGTGTTTTTGCAGCCGCAAAACGACAAGGAGAAGATCATGAAAAGACATCCTGCAACACGGAACGCCAGACCACCGGCCAATCACACCCGGCCGGGGCCCATCAAGCGTCCGGAAAAGCTGCCGTTACTGGATGCGATTTGCAAAAAGCTGAATCAGCGCGTCAATCTGGATGACGAACAGCGGGTGCTGGGGGTCTACGAGCGAGGCTGGATCCTCAAGGGAGTACTGGGCAACCTGGATGGTGCCGAAGCCCGTTACGTACGAGCACTGGCCACCCGCTATAACTCCTGGATTGCCCGCCAGGTAGCCTGAGGCAACGCAGGCTGGACCGGTCAATGTTGCCGGTTCAGCCCTTTCATTGTTGCCAGGTCGCCCCCATGCACCAAAGCATAGTTGCTGACCACATCGTGAATTTTTTCCTGAGAGTAGGGCTTGACCACGTAACCGTTGGCGCCGGCGCTGATGGCCCGCTGAATGCTCTCGATCGAGTCATCTGCAGTCACCAGTACGATATGCTGGTTCTTGCGTACGCTCTTGAACCGGATCATCAATTCATGGCCGTCGCCATCCGGTAACCCCAGATCCAGCAGAACAATGTGATACTGACTGGCGTCAAAAGCAGCCCGGGCGGAGGCCGCATCGGCACACTCGGTCACCCGCGTGGCTCCGGCCTTGTATAGCATCTGGGCCAGCCGCTCGCGCATTACCGGCTCATCCTCAACCACCAATACCCGCAGATCCGTCATCGGCTCTCTCCTGTCCAGTTGTTCAAAAGGCATCATTGCCGGTTTTGCGGGGCAGATCCAGCGGCGCCGGACCGGAACGACGGCCATCGTCCTCGTCGGCCGGCTCTTTGCCAGTACCGTCACTGCTCTCACGTATCAGAATGTTACTGATGCTGACGGCCGTGGTATAAAGCGACACGGCCACGATCAGCAAGACCGGCTGCACAAACGCGACAAATCCGGGAACTTCCGCGTTACCGACGATGCTCAGCATCAGAATGATGGACGGCCCCAACACGACAAACAAGGTCAGGGCAATGAAAAACACAATCCGTTCCTTATAGCGCCCCAGGTCCCGGTTGGTTACCAGCCCGAGCACGAACTTTCCGATCGCCAGTCCGGCCATGATGGTTGCTGCGATACTCAGGTCTGCCCGCATCAGGGTTTCGTAGATGTTGCCATCCCAAAGCCGCTGCATGGCAATGACCAGAAACGGGAAGAGGACAAAGAGGACGTCGGCATAAGTACCGTACATCATACTCACCGAGTGTTGTTCTCTGGTGTAAGCCGGATTAGTCATGGGTCTGTTCCTGTCGGGTCGCGTTAGGGGAAGCCTGCCCTTTCAGGGCCTCGTCGATCAGCTTGTTCAGCTGCCGCAGCCGGCGCTCAATCTCCGGCCAGTCATATTCGTCGCCGCGCAGGCTCTGCTCGAGCCTGTCGGCCTGTCGGGTCATCGCCGGGTAGCCCATGGCGCCGGCGGTTCCTTTGATCTGGTGACTTTCCGTACGTAAGGTCTCAGGGTTGTGCTGCATAAGGGCCACATTCATTATCCGCTGTCTTTCTTCCAGCCCTGTCAGAAAACGGGTGGCCAGATAACCCAGCTCATCATCCACCACAGCACCGTCAGTGCCTCTGGCCAGATACCGGTCCAGCAGGGCCTCGAGGTGAGTCTGGTCAATCGGCTTGTTCAGCACACCGTCGCAACCGGCTTCCAGCAGCGCGTCGTTCCCGGCCTGATCACCCGCGGTAAAGGCAATAACCGGCCGGCGGAAACCTGCCTGACGCAGCAGCCGGGTGGCCTGCACACCGTCCATTCCCGGCATGTGCCGATCCATCAGAACCAGATGGACCGTCTCCGACAATGCCCGCCGGACGGCTTCGTCACCAGACGACACGAGAACAGGTTCCACGCCCATGCGGCGGAGCATTCGCTCCACCAGGCGCCGGTTGTCGCCATCGTCTTCAGCCACCAGCACCCGCCCTGAGAACAGGCAATCCCCCGGCAGGAGCGGGTCGGGACAATGGGTCAGATAACGGCTCAGCACCTCATAAAAACGTCGCTTATCGATCGGCTTGGCCAGATGATCGTCACACCCCGCCGTCCGGTACTCAGCCAGGTCCTCGCTCATCACATTGGCAGTCAGGGCAATAATCGGCGTATTGATGCCAGCCTCACGGATGGCATGGGTGGCATCGCGGCCATTCATTACCGGCATCTGGATATCCATCAGGATCAGATCGAAATCTTCCCGCCGCACCCGCTCCAGGGCTTCGGCGCCATTGGCCACGTGCACCAGCTCTGCACCGGTACGGTTAACCAGCAGGGACACCAGGCGCCGGTTGACCTCATTGTCCTCAGCACACAGAATCCGGCCGGACAAACGCGGTGCCAGCACCATGGCGATGGAGCGCCGACGCCGGGTGAGCTCCGACGCATCCCGTAAAAAGTGCACCTGCGCCAGACTGCCGGTACTGACAGACACCTCAAACTCGCTGCCTTCCCCGTAGGTACTGGTTACCCCGATGCTGCCACCGAGCAGCTCCGCCAGGCGGCGGGAGATGCTCAGCCCCAGGCCGGTGCCGCCATACTGGCGGGAGATGGCGGAGCTGCCCTGGGCAAAGGGATCAAACAGCCGTTCCAGTTGCTCGGGTTTCATGCCGATGCCGGTATCAACCACCCGGGCCACCAGGCTCTCTGCCTCCCGGTCACAGCGAATGATCAGGGAGATCGAACCTTCCTCGGTGAACTTCAGCGCATTGGCGCACAGATTGATAATGATCTGCCGGTAGCGGGTGGGGTCGGTCCGGATCTGCTCAGGCAGCGGGAAATCACAGATAATACGGAAATCCAGCCCTTTTTCCCGGGCCCGCGGCTCAAAAAAGGCGCGTACTTCGTCCAGCAGTTCAGGCAGGTTGACCGGCACCACATCCACATCCAGCTTATTGGCGTCGATTTTGGAGTGGTCGAGGATGTCGTTGACCAGCTCCAGCAGGTGGCGACCACTGCGGATCACCGTTTCGGCACTTCGGCGTTTGTCGTCCTCATTCAGGTCCGGTTCCAGCAACGTCTCCCCGTAACCAATGATCGCCGCCAGCGGGGTCCGGATTTCATGGCTCATGTTGGCCAGGAACTGGCTCTTGGCCTGAGCTGAGTTGCGTGCCAGCTCTTTCTCCAGCCGGTCCTGCTCCCGCTCCCGCTCGATTTGCAGGCGCTGATGGCTTTCGGTGGCATCAATGCAGGCACCTTCCAGATGCAGAGGGGTACCGGCGGCATCATAGGCGGTATGCAGCGAGATCGTAGCCCAGCGCTCCTCGCCCTGGCGGGTGTAATAACGTGCCTCAATCCCCTTAATCGTACCCCGGGTCTCGAGTTGCTCCACAACCAGCCGGCGTACCCGGTCATCGGCGATACAGGTTTCCAGAACATCCGGGTTGGCATCCAGCAACTCGCGGCTGCTGCTGTACCCCAGCAACTCCGCCATGGCTGGGTTGGCCGTCACAAAGCGCCGCTCGGGCGACATCTGGAACACGCCTTCAATCGCGTTATTGAACAGTGACTGATAGCGCCCAAGATTGGCCAGAGCACGCTGGTTCCACGCCATGGCTTCGGCCTGGACCTGCTTGATCCGGTCGGCCAGGGCGAACGAGAACAGGATGATCTGGGCGGTAAGGCCAAACTGGGGGGAATAGGCTGTGAACGTGTTCAGGGGCATATAGCCCATCACGGTCAGCGCGTAGATTCCAAAACCGATCAGGGCCATGGTCCAGGCAAAGAAATAGGCCCGGGCGGCCGGATTATAGTAACGCCAGGACAGATAGCTGACCACAATCAGTATGATACTCAGCAGGATGGAATAGAGAACAATCCACTCCATGGCCACCGAGTACGGCAGAAAGAACGACAGCACGAAAGTGGCCACCATTGAATAGAGGCACAACCTCAGCACATGGTCGAGATCCGGCGAGCGTTCACGGGTCTCCAGGAGGGAACGGGCCATCAGCAGCCCGAAGAACCAGGTCATGGCGATCTGGTAATGCAGGTAATCCTTGTTCAGCAGCGCCGGACGGTCGTTCAGCAGCTGTACGCCGTGAACCTGTTCGGTAGAGATAAACACCGTGGCGCCCACCAGGTACAGCACATAGTAGATGTTACTGCGCTCCCGTACCGAAACGGCAACGAACAGGTTGTACGCAAGAATGGCCAGGATGGCCCCCAACAGCAGGCCGCGCACAGCCTCGTCGATCGATACTTTCTCGATGTACTCGTTAGGACGCCAGAGCGTGATGGGCAACCGGAAGGTATTGGTGTTGGTGACCCGCAGATACACCCGGGTCCGGGTATCGGGTGCCAGTTTCAGCCGGAACGCGGGATTGGGGACGGCCAGATCCCGGTCGGTCCAGTTATCCTCATAGCCTGCCTGACGCTGGTCAACCAGTTCACCGTCCCGCACCAGAAACAGTTGCACGTTATCAACCAGTGGCAGCGCCAGCTCGAGTATCCAGTCAGTCTCCGCCTGCAGCGCCTGGGTGTTGAGGTCAAAGCGCGTCCAGTAGGCTGACTCGGTATAGCCGAAGTTCAGTACTCCGCGGTCGTGCTGGGTAAAGGTGTTGGGCGCCAGCGCCTGGATGTCATGGATGCCCAGGCGTTGGCCCGGGTCTTCGAGGTACCAGAGGCAGCCACCCAGCTCTCCGATACTGCCGGTACTGCGCTCGAGCCTGATTTCCCCATGCCGGCAGGTGTCCTGGGCGAGCGCCGGCGCCGATCCCAGAACCGTGGCCAGAACCAGAAAAAGCGCCAGCGCCAGAATCCCGGTTTGGGTCAACCGTTGCCGCAAAATGTGATCTCCGCGCGGGTAGCTGTGTGCATTATCGTTTATTGTCAGCAAAGCTCACTTTAGCCGTTCATTATGTTTTTCGCACCCCGGGGGCACATGAAATGAGACATTCCTGCTTTTTTATTGCCGTCTCGGTAGCCGCACTTGCCCTGACTGGCTGTCGGCTCGAATCCGGCGGCGGCGGGTCGTCTACCCTGAACCCCGCCCAGGATGTCGATCTGGTCTTTTCCACCTTCAACCTGAGCAATACCCCCCAGGCTTCCGATACCCTGTCCCATACCCGGTTCTATGATTTCTACCACGGTATCGAACCGGCGGGTGCCGGCGCCAGCTCCGAAAACCAGCTCCTGGCTGAGGCCATCCGCCGGCACGTCGATCACTTCATCGGAGCCCGACCCGGCGACGACGGTACCGGCTATACTCTGGTCCGAAACCCGCTGGACCTGATGAACCAGGTCATCAGCGTGGGCCGCGTCAACAATTTCGACGAAGGCCGGAGCTATATCCGCCGACGCATCGCCGCCGGCATTGCTGGCAGCTATAACAGCCGCAGCAACAATGCCATGATTCGCTTTACCGATCAGACCGCGGCGCTGGAACAGGCGCCCAGGAACGAGCGGGAGTGGCTTTACCCCACTCTGGACTGGCGCTACCAGCCCGCCAACAAGAACCTTCCCGGTAAAGTTTACCGTGCCATCCAGTATGTTGCTCGCAGCGTGGGCCCGGCCGAAGCGGATCAGCAACCTGAACTGCTCAGTCTGCTGGCCGGCAGCCGGTACAATGCCAATGAGTTTACCGACATCGGGTACAACCGGCCGGAATTCGCGACTGTCGACTACCTCAGCCGTAACCATGGCGGCATCGAATTACGGCAGGAGTACGCCACACCGGCCCAGACCGACACCCTGTACATCAAGAACACGGACCAACAGGTTCTGGACCTGAGCAGCTACCCCGGTGCACCGGCTGACAGCAGCCCTGACTGCCTGCGGATTGAGCTCGATTATGCGATGGATATCGTCCGTATTTTTGCCACCGATGGTGTCCCGGCCCGAATTCCTGATCCCGGGGCAGATCCTGCCGACCATCCTGACCCGGACAAGGCCCCGCAGATAGACAACCCGGACAACTGTGCCTTCCAGTCTGCAGACCTGGCCCTCACCGAATGGAGCGCCACCTCATCACCGGACCGGAAATAGCAGGCCCCACGGCCGGCCCTCACACGGGGGCCAGCTTGCGCTGATGGGCCGGCAATACCGGGAACTGCCTGCACACCGTATAGATGAACTTCGCCAGGGCCGGCAGGTGATGGCCGACCATCGGAAACCCGGTATTGAGCAGACTCACCGAAATATCCCGGGCCGGGTCGGCCCAGCAGAACTTGTTGATCAGCCCGACATGGCCAAATGCGTAACGGCTCCCGGGCCCCCACAGGCCCACCGGATTGCCGCCCAGCATCATCCCCGCACTGAACCGCATCGGCAGCAGCATGGTCCGGTCGATCTGTAGCGAGCCGTATTGCTGGATCGCGCGGCGCACCGTGAGCTCACTGCAGATGCGTTTGCCATTCCAGACACCGCCATCCAGCATCATCTGGAAAAACCGGCACATTTCCTCCGCCGTGCCACACAGGTTGCCGGCCGGGATGATGGCCGCCTGGAAGCGCGGATCGTTGGTGACCGCCTCAACCGTCGCCATGTCGGCGCCCAGAGCCCGGTTGATTACCCAGGATACCGGAAAGGGCGGGTTGGGTCCGGTGGCGTAGTTGCTCGCCAGATCCGGCAGGTGCGCGGCCGCAATTCCATAGGTAAACCACTTCATCCCCATGGGTATCCGGAGGTGCTTGTCGAGAAACTGGCTGATGGTGTCGCCGGTCACCTTTTCCAGCACCCGCTGAAGCACAAAACCGTTGGTAATGGCATGGTAGGACACCCGCGCGCCGTCCACTTCCCGGGGCCGGGCCTGGCACAGCAGGTGCCACATTTCATCATTGTCCCAGAGCACCTCAATGGGCGTGTCTTTGGGGATGGCGGGAATACCACCCCGGTGCGACAGTATCTGGTGTACCGTGATCGTACGCTTGCCGTTGGCGGCGAACTCGGGGCAATAGTAGGACACAGGGTCCATCAGATTGACCAGCCCCTGCTCCGCCAGCATATGAATCAACAGAGCGGTCACCGCTTTGGACGCCGAGAAAAAGCAGACCGGGGTTTCTGTGGTCATTGGCAGCCGGGTTATCCCCGATTCATGGGGACCGTTACCCCGGCTGTGCCCGATGGCTCTGTGCAGCACCTGGCTGCCACGATAGCGCAGGGACACCTGCATGCCCGGATGCACACCGGTCTTATAGAGCGCCTGAGCACTGCGCCAGATGGTTTCCGGGACGTCTGCTGCAAGCCCCGCACGTTCCGGATGCTCCGACGCGGCATCCCGGAAGGTTACCGATTCCAGGTCTTCCGGAATCTCACTGAGATTAAGGGCACGTCGAGCCAGTGAATGCATGAGTGGCCGCCTTGGTTGTAGTCGCTATCGCACCCTCTGCGGGGCCTTTTGCGTCATAGTGCCACGGTCCGGGGCTTTCGACACCCGAAAACCCGGCCGGCAAGGTAACTCTGACCCTATCTGCATGGTTTTATTATCGATCCATCCATGCCAGCCGTGGGGATAGGGTGCAGCCGGAGCCATGCCGTGATTTAATTCAGCGGATCAGTCATCGCCCAAGGAGCTCCCATGACGCCCGGTATTCTCGCGGCAAAACGCGCCCGGATTTGCTTCCAGGTGCACGAATACGATCACGACCCTTCAGCGACGAGTTATGGCATGGAGGCAGCAGAAAAAACCGGCGCAGACCCGGCTCAGGTGTTCAAAACCCTGGTGGTCAGTCTGGACGGTAAAGAACTTGCGGTGGGCATTGTGCCGGTCAGCAGCATGCTGAACCTGAAACAGGTCGCCCGGGCGGCGAGAGCCAAAAAGGCCACCATGGCTGACAAACAGCTGGTGCAGAGGGCCACGGGTTATGTCCTGGGCGGCGTAAGCCCGCTGGGCCAGAAGAAACGCCTGCGAACCTTTATCGACCGATCGGCCCAGGACTTCGATACGATCTTTGTGAGCGCGGGCAAGCGAGGCCTGGAGATCGAGCTCGCCCCCTCCGACCTGGCGGCCCTTACCAGCGGCAGTTTTGCCGAGTTGCAGGACCGCTGAGCACAAAAAAGCCGGAGAGCGTCACCACTCTCCGGCTTTTTATCCGGCCGGGTTGCCCCGTCCGCAATCCCGGGATTTAGCTCACGGAAGCCCGTGCATCCGCCAGGATCTGGTTCAGAGTCTCGCTGGGCTGCATCACCGCACACACTTTCTCTCTGGGCGGGTGGTAATAACCACCGATGTCAGCCGGATGGCCCTGAATCACCGTCATTTCTTCCAGGATCTTGTCTTTGTTCTCTTCAAGCTGCGCCGACAGCCTGGTGAAGAACTCTTTCAGCTCCTGATCTTCGTCCTGCCTGGACAGGGCTTCTGCCCAGTAGCGGGCCAGGTGGAAATGGGAACCGCGGTTGTCCAGTTCGCCGGTCACGCGGGACGGAGACTGGTTGTTTTCCAGCAGACGCTCGGTGGCCTTGTCCAGAGTCTGGCCCAGCAGGCGCGCGCGTGCGTTCTTATGCTTCTCACCCAGCTCGTCCAGAGACACCGCCGTGGCCAGGAATTCACCCAGAGAGTCCCAGCGCAGGTGGTTTTCTTCGATCAGCTGCTGCACGTGCTTGGGTGCAGAGCCGCCAGCACCGGTCTCGTACAGGCCACCGCCGTTGAGCAGCGGAACGATGGACAGCATCTTGGCGCTGGTACCCAGCTCCAGAATCGGGAACAGGTCCGTGAGGTAGTCACGCAGCACGTTACCGGTAACCGAGATGGTATCCAGGCCGCGGATCAGACGCTCCATGGTCCAGCGGATGGCGCGCACCGGTGACATGACATGGATGTCCAGGCCGTCGGTGTCGTGATCCTGCAAGTAGGTCTCAACCTTTCTGATCAGCTGGGCATCGTGGGCACGCTCGTCGTCGAGCCAGAATACCGCCGGCATGCCGCTGGCGCGGGCACGGTTGACGGCCAGCTTCACCCAGTCCCGGATCGGCAGATCTTTGGTCTGACAGGCCCGCCAGATGTCACCTTGCTCAACGTTATGCTCGGTCAGCACAGTACCGTCTTCTGCAACCACCCGGACAACACCGTCTTCCTTGATTTCGAAGGTCTTGTCGTGGGAACCGTACTCTTCCGCTTTCTGCGCCATCAGGCCGACGTTGGGTACGGTACCCATGGTGGTCGGATCAAACGCACCATGCGTTTTGCAGAAATTGATCGCTTCCTGGTAGATGGTGGCGTAAGTGGACTCGGGCATCACTGCCTTGGTGTCTTTCAGCTTGCCATCACGGGCCCACATCTTGCCGGAGTTACGGATCATCGCGGGCATGGAGGCATCCACGATCACGTCGCTGGGAACGTGCAGGTTGGTGATGCCTTTTACCGAATCCACCATGGCAATTTCGGGGCGGTGCTCGTAGCACTTGTGCAGGTCTTCCTGGATCTGTTCCTGCTTGGATTCCGGCAGCTGTTGGATTTTTTCGAGTACCGAAGAAAGACCGTTGTTCGGGTTAACACCGATTTCATCAAACAGGTCGCCGTACTTCTCGAACAGCTCTTTGTAATAAACCTTCACCGCGTGACCAAACACGATCGGGTGAGAGATTTTCATCATGGTCGCTTTTACGTGCAGCGAGAACATCACGCCGGTTTTTTCGCAATCTTCGATGGCATCCTCGAAGAACTTCACCAGCGCGTTCTTGCTCATGAACATGCCGTCCAGCACTTCGCCTTCCTGCAGTGGCAGGTCGGCTTTCAGAACGGTTTGCTCACCCTTCGTGTTCTCGAACACGATGCGGGCATTGGTGGCCTTGTCCAGGGTGACGGACTGCTCGCTGGAGTAAAAGTCGCCTCCACGCATATGGGCCACGTGGGTACGTGACGCCGGGCTCCATTCGCCCATGGTATGCGGGAACTTACGGGCAAAGGCCTTTACCGCCGCCGGCGCGCGACGGTCGGAGTTACCTTCACGCAGTACCGGGTTAACCGCACTGCCCAGTACCTTGGAGTAACGGGCATGGATGTTTTTCTCTTCATCGGTCTCGGGGTCTTCCTTGAACGCCGGCACCTTGTAGCCCTGCTCGTTCAGCTCTTTGATGGCGGCCCGCAGCTGGGGGATAGACGCCGAGATGTTTGGCAGTTTGATGATGTTGGCATCCGGATCCTTGGTGTACTCACCCAATTCCGCCAGGGCATCCGGAACCCGCTGGTTTTCCTCAAGATACTCCGGGAAGTTCGCCAGAATACGCGCCGCAAGAGAAATATCGCTGGTTTCAAAATCAATACCAGCCGGCTTGGCGAAGGTTTCCAGGATAGGAAGCAGTGACCGTGTGGCGAGGGCGGGAGCCTCGTCGGTCAGTGTGTAGACAATCTTGGCTTTGGATGTTGTCATTTTCGTCCTCAGGCAAATGGGTGGGTTCAGGACGGTCATGGCACGGTCAGGCGTCTTGTGAACGGCTGGTTATGCCGATGACTGATTCGGAACTTTTGATAGACTTACTACGATAGCATTTTTTCCGAATCTTGGGTTACGATCTTAGTATAAGAACGTACGGATAATGCCTGATCTTCGGTTACAGGACGACGAAATGGCGGGAATTTACGAAACTTTCTAACATTTGCCAGGTTTTCCGGTTCTGGAGTTATCGCGCTGATGGAACGGCCTCCCAAAATACGCTCCGGGCGGCACCTCCCTGTGATGCCTGGGCTCCGCACAGTTTTGGGAGGACAGTGCCGGAGGAGTTGGATGAGGCGAGGTGGCCTGAGCGGAGTGCTTAGCCATGTTAACCGATAACATCACTCCGCAGATTTGAAACCAGACAACCCGTTCTGAGCCCGCCATTGCTCAACAATTTCAACAATACGCTCTGGCGTTGAGTCCTCGGGATTGTCCGGATAAAAGAACAGGTCGGAACCAGACGGATGCTGAGAAATATCCTCGAATTGGTCGATGAGTTCATCGTGAATCTCGCGATTTTTTGAGACGTTAAATATTTCTCTCACTAGTGATAAAAACTCTTCACGAGTCAGGTCCTCAATTCCAGTGATACTCATAATTCAGCCTCTTTGGTATGCAGCCTTATGTGGTTTTTGGGGGTATTTACCCTTAGGTTTTCGATCTTGTATAGCGAACCACCGTCACGCAACCACTCGACATGATGAATTTCATATGATTTTCGCTTCCCAGCATGATCTTTCGTTGGGGCACGTGGGGAAAGCCCTTCACGCATGCGATCGACATTCAGGATATTGAATTGCCCGCTAATTTCAGGGTCGTTTGCAATTTCCACCCAAAAAGCCTCCCGGAACCGATCAAAGCGCGAAAATTCACGCCCCCTGAGCCGATCTGCAATCTGCGCAGGTATCGGCGCGCCAAGATCTCTTGAGGCACTTTCTAACCAGATTCCAGTAACTTCTTCGCCGTTTCCACTGACCACCCCTCGTTCATCGCGAGCAGTCTTCCGGAAAACCAGATACAACGGCTCAATCCCGCTGTCCGCCGGAAAGCTCACAATCAGCTCAACCTGATCCTCAAAAGGCTGCTGATAGCCGGGTGGTGAGTGTTCCTGGCCATCCTCCTGGATGGGTGTCACCAGAATGCTGTACGGATCAATACCGGAATCCGCCGGGTATTCGGTGCTCACTACCGGGCGGTGGCCGCTGTCATCCGGGTACCAGACAAGGATGAAGTCGTCATCAACCACCGCTTCAAAATTCTCGCCCTTGAGCTGTGCGTGAACAACCGGAACCCGGTCTTTGTATCCGGTGCTGTCATTGACATGATAGCCCGCCACCCGGAGGTTCCCAGTGGCATCCACGTGCAGATGAAAACGTACCCGAATGGCCACCTCAGCCATCTCAAGGAGTTCTTCCGCGGTGTACAGGGTGCTGTCGCCCAGTTTGGATGGCCAGAGCGCCAACAGCACGGTGCTCGCGGCCGTGCTGAGTACACCGGCACCCATCCGCGCCGCCATGGCCCAGCCGTTTGTCAGTCTCATTGCCGAGCCGGAGACCAAACTCAAGGGCCGCAAGCCGGCTGTACCAGGGCTGGTGACCGGGGCGGGGGCAAGCATCGCAAGGGTGCCAAAGTTACTGGCCTTTTCCGGCCCTTCATTACTGTCGGTATCCCCGGAGGGCCGGGTGCAGGACTTGGCGAACACCTTGGGCCCCAGGGGCGGAAGCCCAAAGTTTTCCGAGATCACCACCGGCGGGGGTAGAGGCTCGGAGGGCGGTTCAATCACCGGGGGTCCGGGAGTGTAGTCGAGCTTCGCTGGTGGCGCCAGGCTATCGGATTGAGTGTAGGCGGTGCGTCTGGAAGGAGACGCTTGCCGGTCACCGAAGCGTGTTTTGAAAGCGGTGACGGCATTCTCTGCAATAGCGATCGAGGCGCTTTCGGCAGGAACGATGGTCCCGGATACCCACCTGAAGACGGGTACCGCCGGGATCTCTTTCAGCAACACCAGTTCGCCAGTGGCAAGCTGGTCTCGTAATCGGGCAGGAGTAAAGCTGGAACTCGAAAGGTAGCTGGCCAGTTCCTTATCGGAGTATTGGTCCCAGCCACCCTCGATCATCAACGCTTCGTGAAGCGCAAGCGAGTGCGGGTCTGCTATTCTGGTCACGTCCGTGTTTCCACAAAGTATTAATCGGCATAATCCATGCCTGCAGTGTTGGAAAATGTACCGGAATTACCGGGCGAGTCCAAGCCTGCGTCTTGCACACTTGTGGTCCTAAGTCGTAAGCCGGCCTCGCCAACCAGAAACATTGCATTGATGGCCATCCCTGGCCGGTCAAATCAACTTGCGAGCAAACCGGTCTCCACCAACCGCTCCCGTATCCGGTCCAGGGCTTCCGGATTGCCAAGAGCATCCCGGTTGTCCATCTTGTTCGAGCCATTGACCAGCCGGGCCACCGCGAGTTCCACTTTTTTGCCGCTACGGGTGTAGGGAATGTCGGGCACTTCCACGATGTGTTTGGGCACGTGCCGGGGGCTGGCGCCTTCGCGGATTCGGGTTTTCAGGGTTTTGATCAGGTCGTCGGTGACGGTCTGGCCCTCGGCCGGAACCACCAGCAGCAGCACTTCCACGTCGCCGTCGATCTGGCGGCCGACCACGAGGCTGTCTTTAACCGCGTCAACGGTTTCCACCTGGCGGTAGATTTCGGCGGTGCCGATGCGCACACCGCCGGGGTTGAGGGTGGCGTCGGAGCGGCCGTAGATGATGGCACCGCCGTGTTCGGTGAACTCGATGAAGTCGCCGTGGGCCCAGACTCCGGGGAAGGTGTTGAAGTAGGCGTCTTTGTAGCGTTCGCCGTCCGGGTCCTGCCAGAAGCTGACGGGCATGGAGGGCATTGGCTGACGGCAGACCAGTTCGCCCCGGCCGTCGGACACCGGCTGGCCATTGTCGTCGTACGCCACGGCATCAACACCCAGCATACGGCACTGGATCTCCCCCCGGCGCACCGGCAACAGCGGTGTTGAGCCCACAAAGCAGCCGCAGATATCAGTACCGCCGGCGATCGAGCCCAGCAGGGCACCGGGGGCACCATCGCGATACATCCAGTCGTAGTCTTCCGGCAGCAGGGGGGAGCCGGTGGAGAAGACCACGCGCAGATGGCTCTGGTCCAGGGTTTTGGCCGGTTGCAGTTCGGCTTTGCGGCAGCCGGCGATGAAGCGGGCGCTGGTGCCGTAGTGGGTCACCCGCTCTTGGGCCACGGTTTCCCAGAGGAAGTTGAGGCTCGGGTAACCCGGGGAGCCATCGACGGTGATCACGGCGGCGCCGGTCATCAGGGCGGAGGCCTGCCAGTTCCACATCATCCAGCCGCAGGTGGTGAAGTACAGAAAGCGGTCATCCGGGCCCAGGTCGCCGTGCAGCATCAGTTCCTTGGCGTGGTTGACCAGCAGGCCGGCGGTGCCGTGCACGATGCACTTGGGTTTGCCGGTGGTGCCGGAGGAATAGAGAATGTAAACCGGGTGGTCCGGGTCCACCGGGGTGAACGAGGGGACCTGGCCTTCGCCCGCCTTCAGAGCGTCGTCCCAGGTGGTGACCAGCTCGCCGGGAATCGGTGCGTCATCCGGCAGCTGGGCAATGCTGACCACCACTTTCAATGAGGGCAGGCCGGCGATCAAGTCCGCAAAGTCGCCCTGGCGGGCGAAGACCTTGCCGCCGTAGCCATAGCCATTCACTGCAATCAGCACCGACGGTTCGATCTGGCCAAAGCGGTCGTTAATGGCGCCGATGCCGAAGTCCGGCGACGCGGAGCTCCAGATGGCGCCCAGGCTGGTGGCCGCCAGCATACCCACCAGGGCTTCGTAGCCGTTGGTGACCACCCCCGCCACGCGGTCGCCCTGCCGGATGCCTTTGCTGCGCAGGAAGGCTTCCAGAGCGCCGGCGTCGGCTTTCAGCTCGGCGTAGGTCTTACGCAGTACCGGGCGGGTTTCGCAGTAGGCCACCACGGCTTCCTTATCGGCCTGCCCACCCTCCGCCAGACGCAGAAGATTGGCGGCAAAATTCAGCTTCATGCCGGGAAACCATTCGGCACCGGGCATCTGTCGGCTCCCCAGCACCTGCCGGGCGGGCGTGTCGCAGACCAGGCCGCAAAAATCCCAGACTTTCTGCCAGAAGGTGTCCAGTTCGGTGACTGACCACTGGTGCAGGGCCTGATAATCCGCAAACGGCCCGAAGCCCTGCTGCTCCAGCCAGGCTTTGAACTGGCCCATGCGGGAGCGGGTGAGGGTGGCCTGGTCCGGAGCCCAGACAACCGGGGATTGTTCTTTATTGCTCATCCGTCTCTCCAGAAAAGTCACTGCATGTGCCAGCCATGGCTGACAACGATCGATTGACCGGTAAGGGCCGTGGACGGGAAGGCCGCAAGATGCACCGCCAGCTCTGATACGTCTTCCAGGGTGGTGAACCGGCCGTCCACGGTGTTCCTGAGCATCACCTTGCTGATCACTTCTTCCTCGGAAATGCCCAGTTCCCTGGCCTGTTCGGGAATCTGCTTGTCCACCAGCGGGGTCCGTACAAAGCCCGGGCATATAATGTTGCTGCGCACACCGTGTTCGGCACCCTCTTTCGCCACCGCCCGGCACAGCCCCAGAATGCCATGCTTGGCAGCCACATAAGGGGCCTTGAGGGGCGAGGCCTCTACCGAGTGCACCGACCCCATGTACAGCATAGTCCCGCTGGCCTGGGCGTACATCTGCCGCAGCGCCGCCCGGGTCACCAGAAAGGCGCCGTCCAGATGCACACTGATCACCTTGCGCCAGTCGGCGAAGTCCAGGTTATGCACCGGGTCGATGTGCTGGATGCCGGCATTTGCCATGGCCACGTCCAGCCGGCCCCATTGGCTGACAATGGTCGCGATGCCCTGGTCGACCGCCCGCTCATCTGTCACATCCATCGCCAGAGCCAGGGCTGTGCCCCCGGCCTGCTCGATCGAGGCGACGGTGTCTGCGGTATTTTCCAGGCTCAGGTCGGCCACCGCCACCCGGGCGCCCTCCCGGGCAAAGTGCTCAGCAACGGCGCGGCCAATGCCACGGCCGGCACCGGTTATCAGTGCGACTTGGTTATGAAGACGCATGGTTACAGTCTCCTGTTAAGGATTTATAAGGTTGTTGGCAGCCGGAGAGAGCCCTCAGCGCCCTCCGTACACCTCGTTCGGCAACCAGGTGGCCAGCGGCTCAAACCAGAACACCAGTGCCAGCGCCAGCAACTGCAGCGCGATAAACGGCATCACGCCCAGATAGATATGCCGGGTGGTGATGCCTGGCGGGCATACACCTTTGATGTAGAACAGCGAAAACCCCACCGGCGGTGTCAGGAACGACGTCTGCAGGCAGATGGCGAACATGATCGCAAACCACACCGGCTCGACCCCCATCTTGAACAGCACCGGAGCTACCAGAGGCAGGATGATCAGGGTGATTTCTACCCAGTCGAGGAAAAAGCCCAGCAGGAAAGTGATAAACAGTACGGTCAGCAGCACACCGGTGGTACCGAACGGCAGCCCGGTAATGGCACTCTCGATGACTTCATCACCACCCAGACCCCGCAGGACCGACGCAAACACCGTGGCTCCGATGAAAATACCGAAGATGAATGCCGAGGTCCGACTGGTCTGATACAGGGACTCCTTGAGCGTCGCCAGGTCCAGGCGCCTGCTGACAAAGGCCATCAGCATGGCACCCCCGGCCCCCACGGCCGAGGCTTCGGTGGTGGTCGCAATGCCAAAGAAGATCGAGCCAAGTACAGCGATAATCAGCACCATTGGCGGCAACACCGCCTGCACCACTTCCAGCCATGCGCGGGCATTAAGGGGTGTCCTGTTTTCCGGAGCAGGTGCCAGATCTTTCTTCACGAACGAGGCGATGAGAATGTACAGGATGTACATGGCACCGAGCATGATGCCCGGGATCAGCGCCCCCATAAACAGCTTGCCCACCGAGGCATCGGAGGTGCCCAGCCGGTCTGCCATCAGCACCAGCATGATGCTGGGCGGCACCAGGATACCCAGAGTACCCACGGAGCAGGCTGTGCCCACCGCCAGAGGTTTGTTGTAGTTGGCCTGCATCATCGGCCCAAGGGACAACATCCCCAGCAAGACGACTGAGGCGCCGACTATCCCCGTGGAGGCTGCCAGCAGTACACCGACGATGACCACCGTAATCGCGTAGCCGCCACGCATCGGGCCAAGCACCCGCACCAGGCTGTGCATCAGCTTTTCGGCGATACCGGACCGGTCCAGCATGATCCCCATGAAAATGAACATCGGCAACGCCACCATCAACTCATTGGCGACAATGCCGTAGATTCTGGAATCCAGCACTCCCATCGTGCCCTGCCAGGTAAACCAGATCGGCGAATCAAAGTACTCCACCATGACATGCCCGACCAGGGCAAAGATCAGACCAATACCCGCGAGTGACCAGGCCACAGGGAACCCCAGAAGCAGGAGAACCATAAAGCCGGCGAACATCGCGATAACAAGAATCGCTTCTACACCCATGACGTCTGCCTCGTAACTCAGGAACCGGAATGGCCGGCGGACTGGCGATCGTTGTCAGGAGCCACTACTGCGCGGGGAAACCCGAACAGGAAAGTGGCGCACCGCAACATCCGGGAGAACAATGCGATCATTACCAGGATCAGGCCCAGCGGCAGCATGCTCTTGAAGATAAACCGGTAGGGCAGGCCACTCGGCGCCTGGGAGCGCTCGTTATAGACCCAGGCCTTCCAGGCATAGGGCACCAGCACCTCCACCATCAGATAGATCACCGGGAGTGCCAGCAGAGCGATGCCGAACAGTTCGATGGAAGCCTGAACCCGTGGCGGGAATTTCTCCTTCAGGACATCCACCCGTACGTGGTCGTCATGCACCACGGCATAGCCCAGCGTCAACATGGTGGTAGCCCCGAACAGATGCCAGGACAATTCTTCCAGCGCGATGGAGCCCTGGGACAGCACGTACCGGGAAAATACGTTGATCAGCACAACCACCAGCACACCGATCCACAGCCAGGAGGCGAGGCGGCCGACCGCCATCACAAAACGGTCAAGGTGCCGGGACAGCACGTTAGTGGGGAGTGAATCAGTGCGTGCAGGAGGGGACTGCGTACCCCCGGGGAAATTGGTCTCAGTCACAACAACCTCGAATAGTCCGGATGCAGGGAGGATGGCAGGCGACGGCCAGACCGGCGCCTGCCACGATCATCGTCCGCTGATCAGTCGTACTGGTAGAAATCCCGGGGCAGGTAACCCTTGGAGTGCCAGATCGAGTGATGTTCCATGAACTCACGCTGACTGGTGAGCACACGCTTGAACATGTCGTCCTTGGCGGCGATCTCGTCCAGAACTTCATCGGTCGCTTTCTGGAGTTCCCGCAGTACCGGTTCCGGCAGGGTCTGGGCGTTCACGCCTTCACTCTCATAGTCGCGCAGGGCAGTAGGCTGGGCCCACTCACTCTGGGCAAAACCCTTGAGCGTTGCGGATTCGCACCCCATTTCGATGAGCGCACGGGTTTCCGGCTTGAGCTTTTGCCAGACATCCTTGTTAACCAGCAGGTGAGAGGTAGTGAGGGTCTGATGCCATCCCGGCATGATGTAGTTTTTTATGATCTGGTCCAGCCCCAGCATCTTGTCGATCGCCGGCTGGGAGAATTCGGTCGCATCAATGGTCTTGCGCTCCAGGGCCTGGTAGATCTCACCACCCGGCACCATGGTGACCGACGCGCCCAGTTTTTCGAGCACTTTGCCGCCAATACCGGCAAAGCGGATTTTCAGGCCCTTGAAATCGTCCACGCCCTCGATGGGCCGGGCAAACCAGCCGGCACCCTCGGGACCAATGATCGAACACAGCATCGGGTGAATGTTACGCTCTGCGTAGATCTCTTCCAGCAATGCCCGGCCATCGCCCTCGTAGTACCACGCCAGGTAGGCCGGCGGCTCCATGTTGAACGGGGCTCCCGAATACAGCGGCAGAGACGCAATGGTGCCCTGGTCATAGCCTGCCCAGGTGTAACCGGCAGCATATTTGCCGCTGCTGACGGCATCCATGATCTCGAACGGTGGCACCAGTTCGCCGGGCTCGTAGTAGCGCAGCTGGATGTCGCCACCGGAAATTGCCTTGAGATTCTCAGAGAGATGCTTAACGGGGGTCGTCAGGCCCACCAGATGAGACGGGAAGGCCAGAGGGACCTGCCACCGAACCTTCTCTGCGGCGACAGCGTCAGCACTGGCCAGACTGCCGGTAATCATGGCAGCAGCGGTAATACCGTAGGTCAGTTTCGAGAGCTTATGCTTGATCGACATAAAACGGATCCTTCTTGTTGTTGTCATTCTCCCCCGGCATACAGGCCGGTGGGCTACCACTGAACATGATCAGACAACGCAGGAAACCAGTACTGACTTCGGTCGGGTCCAACGGCTTAGCGTCAGTTTGTTTTCCTGCGTTATTCTGACGTCTTGCATATACGCTAAAGCAGACACCGTGCCACAGTTAAATAGTTCTTTAAATTCAATTAGTTAATAAAAGCATGAAATGGTGACTGGTGAGGTTTGTCCGGATAACCGGACACAAAGCGCGCACTTCCTGAAACAACTGTCCATGAAACCGGACACACGTCTGGTTTTCAGGACAGTCGGGCCAGCTTTTCATAAAGCACCGAGCGGGAAATGCCGAGCAACCGGGCGGCCCTGGTGCGATTGCCACGGCAACTGACCAGAGCCTCCTCAATGGCCTGGGCTTCCGCCTCGGCGACTATCCGCGCCAGCGGGCGCACAGGGCGGGCGGGCTGGGCTGAATCCAGCCGCCGGCCACCCCGGGGCAGCACCTTGAAGATCGCATCCGCATCCAGCAGATCGCTGTCTTCGCTCATCGTCAGCGCCCGCTCCAGCACGTTTCGCAATTCCCGGATGTTGCCGGGCCAGTCATAATTGCTCAGAGCCGCGATCCCGGCGTCGGTGATCTCGCCACGCATACCCTGAGCCTCGCAGATTTCTCCCAGCAAGGTTTCGCAGAGCACGCCCAGATCCGCCAGGCGCTCACGCAGAGGCGGGCTGGTAATCTCCAGGACGTTCAGCCGGTAGTAGAGGTCTGAGCGGAAGGTGCCCTCGGCGATCATGGCTTCCAGGTTGCGACTGGTAGCGGCAATCAGACGGACATCCACGGCCGTTACCTTGTTCGAGCCCAGAGCCTCGACCTCACCTTCCTGGAGGACGCGCAGCAGTTTGGCCTGCAGCGGCAGGGGCATATCCCCTACCTCGTCAAGAAACATGGTGCCGCCGTTGGCGAGCTGAAATTTACCTTCGCGGTTACGCCGGTCAGCACCGGTGTAGGCCCCGGGTGCAACGCCAAAAAACTCGGCTTCCAGCAGGTTTTCCGGCACCGCCGCCACGTTAATCCCGACAAAGGGTTTATCGGCCCGGGGTGATACCGCATGAATGGCCTGCGCCAGTACCTCTTTGCCGGTACCGGTCTCCCCCAGCAACAGCACCGGCATGTCGCGGCCGGCCGCCAGCCGGGCCCGGCGCTTGACCTCCAGCGCCGCCGGGCTGCCACCAACGAAATCGCCCAGACTATAACGGGTACCCCGGTTCTGTTTGGCCAGCGCCTTACGGGCCGCGGCGAGGTCGCTGTGAAGCCGTCGGTATTTCGCCACCAGCGGGGTCAAAGGCTGCAGGTCGTCGTACAGTACGAAGGCCACAGCACCCACAATGTCACCCTCGTCGTCGTAATAGGGTAACCGGGTGACCACCAACTGCTGCTTGTTGTGTTCCATGATGTCCAGCAACAGGGGCTTACCGGTTTCAACAACCTCCGGCATACGGGTATGGGGGATCAGCTTATGCACCGGCTTGCCCAGGGCCTGGGACACATCCAGCAAGCCCAGCAATTCGGAATAGCTGCTGTTGATCCAGGTGATGTTGGCGTCGCGGTCTACGGCAATGGCACCGGCACTGGCTTCCTCAAACATGGGAAACAGAGCTTCTATCAGATCGCGGGTCAGACCACTCTTATTCTTGTTGGTAAACAACTCGCTCATAGTCCGCGTACTCACGGGTCGGGATGAGTTCATGGGCAGTCCTCAGGCGTCCGGAATTCCGGACGCCGTCATCAGAGTATAGGCAGCCCCCGGAACGGGGGCAAATACGCTAAGGGAAGAAGGCGATGACGTCGCGATCACTCCGGGATCAGCAACTCGTCATCAAAAAACCGAATCCGGTCAGCATCAGCCGGCAGCGACTGAATGGGTGGTACGTGGGTCAGATCAAGGGGTGTAGCCAGGTCACCCCGTGGCACGGTACGAACTACCTGGCTCGGCGGTAACGGCTGTCTTTCCTTGAGGTGTGCCCACACCAGATCAAGCGCCTGGAAATAGTAGTGGTGCAGTGGCACGTAATGCTCACCCACCCCCGGGAAACCGTTGAGTACATCAAGATGGTGGGCATTCAGGATTTCGTAATAACGGAGCTTACTGTGGCGCCCTTCTACCTTCTGATTGAGCGCGACATAGGGCCTTGAGGTGTGATTGATGGGCAGAATCGCATCCGCCCGCCCGGTCACGAACACCGTGGGCTTGCGCTGCAGGTCACCGGTGGCACGAACAGCCTCCACGCCCCCGGCAATCGCCTCGGCCAACGCCGCCTGGTCAGCCTCAAGCGGGCTGCCGGTAACCACGTTGACACCTTCCGCAAGACTTCTCAGACACAGCAATGCATCCAGGCCGTAGTCAATCTGGCTGGAGCTTGGGGACGCACTCATCGACAGATTCGTGGGCTGGCCCTCGGCGTTATCGTAGACCAGATTGACACCCGCAGAGGGCGGGACACCGTTGCTGGCAGAGAACAGCGCTGTCTCAGCCGCCGGCGCCAGAGGCATGACCGCACCGGCACTGTCGGTCGCGGCAAAACTCAGGCCGCATACGCGGTCCTCCACACCGGCCCGGGCATAGGCATTGGTGTAGGTCATGGCAATGCTCTGGGCCACGGCCAGGCCGAAGTGCATCGGCGCCAGCAGATTCTGCTCCGGCTGGATGGCAAACTCCTCATTCAGGATGCGCTGGGCGTCGGCAGCCCAGTCATCCGGTGTCGCCCCGGACACCAGCCCCTTGTTGAACAGGGAATGGCAGATATTTTCACCGGTTTGTACCGGATTGAACACCGCATTCATGGGTGCCATCTCCCGAATGCCCGGCGCCAGGTTAGCGCAGCCCTGATAGACCGCCAGCGCAGTGGTGTAATCCAGCAGGCTGCGGCTGTGTCCGGTGATCGGAGGCGCATCACCCTGGCGAATGCTGAGCCCCGGATTGACGACCGGGTTTATATTGGGCTCCGACACCGCGACACCATCGATCAGTCCGTTCTTATCCAGTTCGGCGGCCCGTACCGAGGCGCCACCACCGTTGGAGACACTGGAGGCAATCACCAGCGTGTTTTCAGGGGTGACCGTGGGCCAGACTTTGCCATGGCCAAGCTCCCGCCCATAAATCGTGTTCAGCACATAAAAACCGAACTCAATCGACTGCAGCACATGTTGCCCCCAGTCTGCCTCGGGGTTCTGCCGGGAGTGGGCATGCTTCCAGGCAAAGCGGTCCGGCCACTGGCTGTTGAAGTCCTCCCGGCTCCCGGCATCCAGGTCGGCACGGAACAACGTGGCTTGCGGATCGGTTGTCAGGGCTCCGTGGATCGACTGGGCGGTGTCGGTGGCCAGATTATGGGCTCCCGTACCCGTCCCCTTGTCGGTATACACCACGGCACAGCCTTTTTTCAGGCCCCACTCACCGGCCGTACCAATGGCGCCGTAGATCCCTCGGGAGCCGGACGACGGGGCTGTCACCATACAAGACGAGTCCGGGTCAAAGCTATCGGGCACCTGGGCCATCACGGTGACCGGAACGGCAGAGCCGGGCACCTGCATTAGGGCAATAAATTCCTGGCCCGGAACGCGGTCACTGGTATGACCAACGGCGGGGCCGAACAGGCTGCCATAGCCACCGCCCGGCGAGGTATCCACCAGGCCCCGGTAATTGTTGTAGATAGCCAGTCGGCGTATGTCTGCCGGTGTCGGGTTGAGGGGGTCGGCAAACGCCGGCGGCGTGGCACTGGCCAGGCCATCAGCACCCAGACCCGCCGTCAGCAGATCATCCGTACTGCCGTCATAACTCATCTGATGTACGTCACTCACCAGAAAATCCGGCGGCGAGTTGAATATCTCATCCTTTTTGCAGGCAGTGAGGGTAACGACAGCAGCACCCATCAGGGTGCAGAGCATCATTCGTTTCATGGTCGGTCCTTGTTTTGTTGTTGTTGCTTAGGCCCCACGGGCCAGTTGCACCTAGCGGTTCCTGTGCCAACAACTCAAACCATTGAATTCACGAATGAAACTGATAGTGCAAAAGAATTCCTCCGCCCGCTAATCCGGGATTCCGGACAGCGGGAAACCCGTCGCCGGACCGCCCCGGCCTGAACCAAAGCGCGCTCGCGCGCAGTGTCCGGTTTTTCGGACGGCGTTCGGAAATCCTGACACCTCCCCGGCCAGCGCGTGCTCACCGGAGCCCGGAATCCGGCTGAGGCTCAGCCAAGATGGAGGAAGGGCAGCAGACTGACACCGAGGATGACGACAACCGCCAGGCAGGCGGCAAACGTCCGTACCGGGTAACGCCGGAACATCGATATCACCCCGCCGACCTCTCCCCGGGCAACTCGTTGTTGATAAATACTCCGCTGGCGTTCAAGCCGGCTGTTCTGGTAGTGATCAAGCAGTGCCTTTGCCCGAACGGCTTCGTCATCATCATGCACCCAGAACCCACCCATGCTGATGCCCCAGCGGCTGGGTGGCGTTTCGTAATAGCGTACCTCGTGCTCGTCAAATAATGTGCGGATCTCATCGGCTTCGTCGTCCGGCACATGGCGCAGGTTCATCAGATGGTGGGGCATGGGGGTTCCCGGCTGGCGTCGTTAGCGTTATTGGCTATATCCTAACAGGAAAGCCAACCCGACCGAATTCATCAGGACCCTGCATGAGCCAACACCCCCTGCGTCTGTTGCTGGACTTTGATGAGCGCATCCGGCACGACAAGGATCAGGCCCCCGCATTTCTGCACCGGCGGGACCGGCGCTTCGCCCTGGATTGTCAGGCCGAAGGGCTCAGACCCGGCCCCGGCCGGTGGCTGGAGCACATGGACCGGCTCAGCGGCCCGGGTGGCCGTCACCAGCCGGGCCGGGAAGCCCAGCAACACTGGCGCCATGTCAACAGCGGCTTTGCAGCCGCTGGTGCCGTGTTCGGGGCGATCACCATGGCTGGCTTGCTGTTTTATGAAGGGGGGCAACGCATCAACCTTACGGTGATCCTGGCGTTTGTTTTGCTGCAGCTGGTGCTGGCGCTGGCAACCACCGTGCAGTCGATCATCGGCTGGCAACCCTGGCGCTGGCTTCAGCGGCGCCTGCAATCCCGGCCACCCGGGCCAACGCTGGCCCGGCTCCAGCCCCTGCTGATGGCCCGGGCTGCTCACATCGGTGGCACCCTGTTTGCCCTTGCGGGCCTGGCTACGCTGCTGGTGTTACTGCTGGTGCAGGATCTGGCCTTTGGCTGGAGCACCACCCTGACCACCGCCTCGGAGAGTTTTCACCGGCTGATGATGACATTCGCCCGCCCCTGGAGCTGGCTCTGGCCGGCGGCCGTCCCATCGCTGGAACTGGTTGAGGCCACCCGGTTTTTCCGCGCGGCCCCGGATCCTGTGGGGGTTGCGCCGGCGCGCTGGGGCCAGTGGTGGCCCTACGTGATGATGCTATGGCTGACCTGGGTCGTGGTGCCCCGCCTGCTGCTGCTGGCCCTCAGCCAATGGCTGCTGAAACAGAAAGCGCGTTGGCTGCTGCGGCGGCATCCTGGCCTGAAGGCCCTGCAGTACCGGATGGCCACCCCCACTGTGGATACCGGCAACCAGCATCACGACGCCGCCGATATGCCCGACACCCGTACACGCAGCGGGCTGGGCCAGCTGACCAGCTACCGCTACCTGATCTGCTGGGCCGGAGCGGGGGAACCGGAGTTGCCCGCGTTCCTGGAGACTCAGGGCAACCACCGGTTCAAAGCCGGGGGCCAGGCGTCGCTGGCCGAGGATGATCACGTCGTTAACGAGCTGGCCGGGCATCTGGCGACAGCACAAGCCCCCTCCGTGGTGGTGCTTACGCGCAGCTGGGAGCCTCCGACCGGTGAATTGTACGACTTCCTGAGTCTGGCCCGGCAGCGTTGGCCGGCCCGGAGCACCGTGGTCCTGTTGCCATTGGCCACCGATCCCGGACAGGCACCACTGGCGCAACATCTTCAGCCCTGGCTGCGCTTTACCGAGCGCTTACCCGCGGGCTTTGCCAGTGTTGCCCTGGGGCCCGATGTACCCGGCCCCAGCGTCCGGTACCGGAGTCAGGAATCATGACCCGGCAACCCGTCTTTGCCGTGGTGGGCCACCCCAATAAAGGCAAGTCCAGCGTAGTCGCAACTCTGTCCCAGAACGACGCCATCGCCATTGCCCTGGAACCCGGCACAACCCGTACCCGCCAGGCCTATCCGCTGGCGGTGGATGATCGCCAGCTCTACACACTGGTCGATACCCCGGGGTTCCAGCGCCCACGGCGGGTTCTCCAATGGCTCGAAGCCCACAGCCTTTCTGCCTCCGACCGTGCCGAGACCGTGCAGGCGTTCGTGTTACAACACCAGAACGACCATCGCTATCAGGATGAGTGCGAGTTACTGGCCCCGATCATTGCCGGCGCCGGCATTATCTACGTGGTGGATGGGTCCGTGCCTTACAGTGCCGAGCATGAAGCCGAGATGACCATCCTGCGCTGGACCGGGCGGCCAAGTCTCGCCCTGATCAACAGCATCGGCCCGGACGATTACAGCGATATCTGGCAGGCCGCGCTTGGCCAGTTCTTTCAGATTGTCCGCAAGTTCGACGCCGTTCGCGCTCCGTTCGAGCAACATCTCAGCCTTCTTCGGGCTTTTGGTCAGCTTGAGCCAGGCTGGGAAGAGCCCCTGGAAGAGGCCACCCGACGGCTGTCGGAACAACGCCAGCAACGCCGCCATCAGGCCGCGCTCATGATCGCCCGGGCACTGGAAGATCTGATCTCCTGGCGGGAAACGCGTGTGCTGACCCTGGACCAGATCAGCGGGACCAGCGATGCCAGCCTGGCCGACTCACTCAGGCAGCAGTGGTACCAGCGCCAGCGGCAGCGCGAGCGAACCCTGCGCGCCGACATTGAACAGCTGTATCAGCACCAGCGCCTCCGCCGGCAGGAACCGGAACTGGAATGGGCCAATCAGCACGACCTGTTCTCGGAGGACACCCGCAGGCACTGGGCGGTCAGCCGGAAATATCTCGCCGGAGCCGGCTTTGGGGCCGGCGCGGTGGGAGGCGCCGGGCTGGATGCTCTGGCTCTTGGTTCGTCACTGGGAACCGGGGCCCTGGTGGGCGGCCTGATCGGTGCCGCCGGCAGTTATTTCTATGGCGACCGGCTGATCCTGCCAGCCCTGAAGATCGGCCCCCTGAAAGACGGGCTGAAAACCGCCACTTTTGGCCCCGTGCAGGATAACCAGTTTGGCTACGTGGTCCTGGGGCGCGCCGTGGATCACTGGTGGCACATCAGCCACCGCAACCACGCCGGGCGCGACCTGCTTGAGCTGGAGCCGACCAGTCACCACTGGCTGGAGCAGCTCGACAAACCCAGCCGCCGGGACATCCAGCGGGCCCTGGACCGGGGCCGGAAACGCCAGCCCCTGTCGGCGTCCCACCGGCAAAATCTGGTCTCTGCGATTGAACAGGCGATGAAGGTCTACAATGAATGGCGGTTGAACAGAGCCTGACAGGCATGTTTATACTGTAGAGCTATTCCATCACCCAATGAGGAATGCAAATGAAAATCGTACGAGTGCAGGACATTATCGGTACCGAGCGCGAAGTTGGCGCCGAACAGTGGGTCAGCCGCCGCCTGCTGCTGAAAAAGGACGGCATGGGTTTCTCTTTCCACGAAACCATCATCCCGGCCGGCACCGAGCACACTTTCTGGTACAAGCACCACCTGGAAGCCGTCTATTGCGTTGGCGGTAACGGCCGCATCAAGGATCTGGCCACCGGCGAAGTACACGAAATTACCGACGGCACCCTGTACGCCCTCGACAACCACGACCGCCATACGCTCTACGGCGGCACCGAAGACATGCGCCTGATCTGCGCCTTCAACCCCCCGGTTACCGGGCAGGAAGTACATGACGAAGAAGGCGCCTACATGCCTGACACCAGCGAAAACTGATCCGTTCAGACGTGGCCGCTAACCTCGCCGCGAACCAGCCGCCACCGCCAGCCAGGTTGCTGCCGGTGGCGGTGTTGCTTTGGCTCGCCGGTGTTTATTTGCGGGTACCGATACTGGTAGCCCCGCCTCTGGCGCCATTTATCAGTGACGAGCTGGCCCTGAGCCAGACGCTCACCGGTGCTCTCACCACCCTGCCCATCCTGATGCTGGCCGTCGGTGCCATGCCCGGCTCGCTGGCCATCGCCCGTATCGGCCCCCGGAACACCCTGGCCATGGCCATGGTGATCATGGTGATCGGCTCCGCCGGACGGGGCCTGGTGCCTGACACCTTCACCCTGATGCTGGCCAGTGCGGTCATGGGCCTGGGCGTCGCAATGATGCAGCCGGCGCTTCCGGCCCTGTTGCCTCGCTGGCTGGAACCCCACCACATTGCCATGGGCTCGGCCATCTACATGAACGGCATGCTGATGGGTGAATTCATCGGGGCCGGAGTGACTCTGCCCGTGCTGATGCCCCTGTTCGATCACAGCTGGCGCGCTACCCTGCTGGCCTGGTCACTGCCGGGACTACTGGTGGCAGCCGCCCTGTTCCTGCCCAGGCGAGACCTTGCCCGCCCGGTCAAACGTGCGGCCTGGCTCCCGGACTGGAAAAATCCGCTCACCCTGCGCATCGGCCTGCTGCTGGGCCTGTCGGGGTCGATGTTCTTCGGGCTCAATGCCTACATGGGTAACCTGCTGGAGCAGCAGGGCCGGATAACCATGCTTTCCGAAGCGCTGTTCTGGTACAACATCGCCCAGGTGTTTGCCTCTCTGGTGATGCTCAAAATGGCCCGGGCCTGGATCGGCCGACGCACCCTGATCGTTATCAGCGCCGCCCTGAGTATCCTCGGCACCACCGGCACCCTGTTTCTCAACGGCTGGTGGTTTGTTGCCAGCGCCACCCTGATGAGTTTTGTTGCCGGTATCCTGCTGATCCTGCTGGTGGCCCTGCCCCCGCTACTCGTCAGCTCCGCCGAAACCGGCCGGCTGTCTGCCGGCACCTTCCTGGTGGGCTACACCATGGGTTTCTGCGTCCCCATGCTCGGCGGTCTCATTGCCGACAATACCGGCGACCCCCGTCATGCCGTGATGGTGATGGTAGCCTACGCCATCCTGGTGTTCCCGCTTGCCTTCACCCTGGATCTGAAACGAAAAGCCTCTACCGGACCGGCCGCTTTTTAGCGCCCTGTTGGGCCGGGGCGGTCAACGGATCTTCCGGCCAGGGGTGTTTTGGATACCGGCCCCGCATCTCCTTGCGCACTTGCGGGTAGGTGTTCTGCCAGAAGCTGGCCAGATCCGAAGTAACGGCCAGGGGCCGCCGGGCCGGAGACAGCAGATGAATAATCACCGGCACCCGCCCGCCGGCTACTGTCGGGGTGTCGCTCCAGCCAAACAGGGCCTGCAGTTTGGCCGCCAGCACCGGGCCGTTATCCGGGGTGTAATCAAGTGCCACCTTCTGCCCGGTAGGGATGGTGATCGCTCTGGGTGCCAACGCTTCCAGCCGTTGCTGCAGGGAGTAGTCCAGCAAACTGTTGAGGGCGGCCTGCAAGTCCAGCCGGGCCAGATCCGACCATCGCTGCATACCCGCCACAAATGGCGCAAGCCATGTCTCCAGCCCGAGGGTCAGGGCCTCCTCAGTAACCACCGGCCAGTCGTCGGGAATTTCCCGGGCCAGCAGCTGCACCCGCGCCCGCCACTGCCGCGTGGACTCAGTCCAGGGCAGGCTGTCCAGACCTTTTCGGCGCACAGCGTCCAGCAGGCCCTGCTGGATCCGCTCGGGTGCAACCTGCGCCAACGGCGTTTCCGCCAGCACCAGAGCACCCAGTTTGCGGATGCGGCGGGCAACCATCCGGCCCCGGTTATCATCCCATAACGCTTCATCCTGCCCGGTGATATGACGCGCCAGGTCCTGCTCCAGATCGGCCAGATCCACCGGCGCCGCCAGGTAGATGGTCGCCTCCCGGGCCCGGCCATCCAGATCGGCAGCCACCAGCCAGTCTTCCCGGGCCAGCGGGTCGCCCTCCTTCAGCATCGCACCCTTGCCGTTACTGAGCTGATAACGGGGTGCCTCACCCGACCGACGCCGGGCGATGCGGTCCGGATAGGCCTGGGCCAGCACCCGGCCAACCTCAGCGGCCGTCGGTAGGTCCCGGGACGGGGGCTGATCCGACAGCCGCCTGACGGCTTGCTGCACCGCTTTTACCCGAGCACTATCCAATCCTCTGGGCCGGTATTCTCCGCGCACTATGCGGATGCGCTCGTGCAGGTCGGCACCGGAGCCCGGCCCCAGCAGATCACGCTCCTCCAGCAGTGCCGCCAGTTCCGCCGCCAGCTGGCCCAACCCCAGGGCACGCCCGCGGATAACCATGTGGGCCAGACGGGGATGGATACCGAGCGCCCGGGCGGTCTTACCGTGGTCGGTGATTGCCCCTTCTCTGTCTACCAGGTCCAGCCACTGCAGCAACTCAACCGCCTGCTGCCAGTGGGCCTGCGGCGGAGGATCAATCCAGGCTACCTGATCCGCAGACCGGGCCCCCCACTGTGCCAGTTCAAGCACCAGAGGAGCCAGGTCTGCCTCCTGGATCTCCGGCGGGGTGTAATCCGCCAGACTGAATTGCCCGGTTTCGCTCCACAGCCGATAACACACCCCGGGCTCAACCCGGCCGGCCCGGCCTTTACGCTGCTCCGCCGAGGCTTTGGAAACCCGGCCGGTCACCAGTCGGGTCATGCCACTGTTGGGATCGAATACGGCCCGGCGCTGCTGGCCGGCATCAATCACCACCCGCACACCTTCAATGGTCAGGCTGGTCTCCGCAATCGCCGTGGCCAGAACCACTTTACGGGTACCCGCCGCCGGCGGTGCGATTGCCCGATCCTGCTCGTCAGATTTGAGGTTACCATGCAGCGGAGCCAGAAGGGTCCCCTCGGGCAGTTGCCCGGCCAGCCCCTGCGCCACCCGGTGAATCTCCCCGACACCGGGCAGGAACACCAGCACGGAGCCTGACTGCTCAGCCAGCGCCTCCTGCACCACCGCCACCACCTGTTCCGCCATCCGGGCATTGCGGGGTGGCGGCCGGTAAAGCACCTCGACGGGAAACGCCCGGCCGGCGCTGGTAATGACCGGCACATCCCCGAGCACCCGGGCAATCGGGCCGGTCTCAAGCGTCGCGGACATGACCAGTACCCGCAGATCCTCCCTCAGTGCCTGCTGGCTTTCGCGCACCAGGGCCAGGCCCAGGTCGGCCTGCAGGGAGCGCTCATGAAACTCATCAAACACCACCGCGGCGTAATCACTGAGCATCGGGTCGTTCTGGATCAGGCGCGTCAGAATGCCCTCGGTGACGACCTCAATCCGGGTGTCGGCCGATACCCGGGTATCCAGCCGCGTGCGATATCCCACGGTCTGGCCCGCCGCCTCATTCAGTTGCCTGGCCATAAACCGCGCCGCCGATCTCGCGGCCAGCCGCCTTGGCTCCAGCATCAGAATCCTCCGGTCCCCCCGCCACGGGGCCGCCAGCAGGGCCAGCGGTACCCGTGTTGTCTTACCCGCACCCGGTGGTGCCTGGAGCAGGGCTGTGGTGTGCTGGTTCAGGGTTTGATTCAGTTCCGGGAGTATGTCATCGATCGGGAGCATCGGCGTCGCCCGGCCAGGATCAGGAACGCGCATGCCAGTCCTCAGGACGAGGCACAAAGAACGCAAACACCAGGCCGAACGCCAGCGCCGCCACACCTATACCGAAGGCAGACACCAGCGTGCCGCCGGCATCAAGCCACTGCTTGGTCAGCCACGGCCCCACCATCTGGGTGAAACCATACAGGGCGACCATGGCAGCCGACAGCCGGGGCCCCTGATGGGGATGCAACGCGCGGCCGAGACGCTGGGTCAGGAGCACAGTGCCGAGGAACGTACTGCCAACCAGCACTGCACACAGCACCAGGCCGAGGGTGCCGGGCCAGACAACAACCGCGAGCACACCCGCCAGCTGGATCAGAAAATTCAGGCGCAGAGCCGGCAGGTCACCGATCACCGCGCCGAGTTTGTTCCAGAGCCAGGAGGCCGGGATGGTAAACAGCGCCACCAGCATCCAGGTGCCATCCTGCAGGAAGTGGCCGTCAGGCAGTTCCAGTTTGGCGAGCAGAGGCAGAAACGTCATCGGCAGGATATAACCCAGGCCCGCACCGGCGTACGAAAGAAACAGCGGGACGCTGGCGCGATCAAACAGGGCGGTGCTATGGGTAACCGGCTCGTCGCCTTCGGAATGGCGGTCCGGCACATCCAGCTTGCGCAACTGCACGATGCCCCACCAGGCCAGCGGGATGGAGACCAGGGCCGCCGGCCACCAGCGTTGAGGGCCTTCCAGAAAATCCGCCGTACCGGTTACCAGGCCACTGGAGATCAGCAGTCCGGCACCTACCCCGATGTACACCAGACCGCTGAGGGTGGCACGGTTACGCAGCACCAGCCATTCCAGAATCAACGCCGGTACCTGAACAAACACCACCCCGTTGGCAACGCCGTTAACCCAGCGGGTGGCAGAGATCAGGGTCAGATCACCGGTCTGGGTCATCAACAGCGTGGTTACAACGTGGACAACCAGAAAAGCGGGAAGCATGAACCGGATCTGACTAATCCGGTGCCAGCGGATGGCCAGCATGGCCCCCATCAGATAACCCAGATAGTTCCAGGTGGCCAGAGCGGCACCTTCCGGCGCGGTGAACAGGTTGTCTGCCACCAGATAGGGCAACAAAGGGGTGTAAATAAACCGGCCCAGGGTGTGAACCACCAGCAACAGAAGGCCGCCCGCCAGCAGGACAGTGAACAGTTGCTTGGGCGTGGTGTGTTCAGACGACGACATGGAAACCCCCGGTGCCTGGTGGAGAATGGTGACAGCCGGGAAGTTTACGGGACTCACCCTGGCTTGTCAGGGCGACATTGGCCTATACCGCTACGCGCCGGAGGCCCGGGGGTGGTTGGCTTTGGCCCACTGGTAGATGCGCTCAAAGGCCTGGGCCAGTTGCTGAGGCTGGTGCGGCGGCTGAATCAGGGCCTGGAGTTTGCCATCGGGGTTCAGGAGCGCGAAGTGGCCGCTGTGGTCGACCAGCAGCTGACCTTCCACCTCTCGGTGCACAAACACTGCACTGACGCTTCTCGCCAGGCTGCGCAGCATGTCGAGGTCTCCGGTCAGGCCGTGAAAGTGCTCGCCAAAGTAACCGGTATAGGCCTTCAGTTGCTCCGGAGTGTCGTGCTCCGGATCTGCGGTGACCAGCAGATAGTCGGGCTGGGGCAGCTCGGCCGGCAGCAGATTGTCGAGTTGGCGCAGGTTGGCCATGGCGGCGGGGCAGATATCGGGGCAATTGGTATACCCTACAAATACAAAGGTCCAGCGCCCTTTCAGGTCCTCCCGGGTGGCGGGTTCGCCATTCTCGTTGATCAGGCTGAAGTCCACCAGCGCCCGGGGCTGGTCATACACATAGGTGTTGTACTGGCTCAGATCCGGCGCCGGCTCTGGTTCATCGCTGGCGAGGAAGACCTGACGGCCAACGGTCATGCCAAAGACCAGCACAACCAGCAGGAACAGGACAAACAGGGTAATTCGCAACGACCGCCCCATGGGGCCTCCCTTTACGTCAATGAATCTGCACCCGCCTACAGGGCAACAAAGTGATCCACCAGCAGCACCACAAACAGCAACATCAGGTAAGTGATGGAGTATTTGAAGGTGTTCAGCGCCACCCGGCGATCATCGCCTTTCAGCAGACGGATAGCATACTGCAAGAACCGCAAGCCTAACGCCAGAGCTCCCGCCAGATAGATAACGCCCGACATGCCGGTGACAAACGGCAGCAGGCTCACGGCCAGCAGCATCAGGGTGTAGAGCAGGATATGCAGTTCGGTATATCTGTTGCCATGGGTGACCGGCAACATGGGAATGCCGGCCTTGGCATATTCCTCTTTCCGGTGAATCGCCAGCGCCCAGAAGTGAGGTGGGGTCCAGGCAAAGATTATCAACACCAGCAGCAGCGCATGCCCTTCGACCTGACCGGTAACGGCCGTCCAGCCCAACAGCGGGGGCATGGCACCAGCCAGCCCACCGATTACGATATTCTGGGGCGTTGCCCGCTTCAGGAACAGCGTATAGATACCGGCATAACCCACCAGCGAGGCCAGGGTCAGCCAGGCAGTCAGTTCATTCACCTGCCACATCAGAATGCCCAACCCGGCAGCACCCAGGATCACTGAAAACAGAATCGCATCCTGGGGCGCAATCCGGCCGGTGGCAACCGGGCGCTTGCGGGTACGGGCCATCTGCGTATCGATTTTCTGGTCTACCACATGGTTAACCACAGCCGCCGCACCGGCCAGCAGGGCAATGCCCAGGTTACCGTACAGCAGCACCTGCCAGTCCGGCACGCCGGGCCTCGCCAGCAGCATGCCAATGACCGATGTAAGAATCATCAGGGCCACCACCCGGGGCTTGGTCAGCTCCAGGTAATCGCGCCAGGAAATCCCAACGCGGGCGGATTCTGCACCGGGCCGGACCGTCAGTACCTTGACCTGCTCGCTCATGCCGTAACCTCTCGCTGAAGACTTGTGCTATGTGACAATACGGGTGTTCGGGCACCGGCCAGTGCATGGTGGTGGCGCCAGATCAGATGAATCATCGCCAGTAACAGGCCAGCACCCATGGCGTTGTGGGCTACCGCAATGGCCAGGGGCAGATGCAGCCATACGTTGACGAGGCCCAGGCTGACCTGGACCAGCAGAGCCGCCAGCACCAGCAGGATACTGCTTGCCAGCCGGCTATCGCGGCGTTGTTGCCACAGCCGCAGCAACAGCAGGCCCAGATAGAGCAGGACAATCAGGGCCCCGAGCCGGTGGGTAACATGGATAGCCACCCGGCCGTCGGCGGTCAGCTGCCCGCCCAGATAGTTGGGGCCGACCTGCTGGGCAAAATCAAACCCATGCCGGAAGTCCATGCCCTCCGGCCACCACTGGCCCTGGCAGGTTGGCAGATCGGTACAGGCCACGGCGGCATAGTTGGCGGCAGTCCAGGCACCCAGGGCGATTTGCAATATCACCAACAGCAGGCCGCCGTATAGCCAGGGCCTGAACCGGGCCAGCGCCTGCTGCGGCGAGGCGGCTCCGGGCGGCCTCCCCTGGGCCAGGATGCGTAGCCTCAGGGTCAGCAGAAACAGCATGCTCAGGGTGGTAAAGCCCCCCAGCAGATGCAGTGCCACCACCTGAGGCCATAGCTTGAGCGTCACCGTCCACATACCGAACGCGCCCTGCAGAACGATAAAGCCGGCAATGAACAACGGGAGCTTTACCGGTACCCGGCTTTGGCGGTTACGGACCGCTGCGGCTGCCAGACCAAAGACCACCAGGCCCAGCACGCCAGCGGCGTACCGGTGAATCATTTCCGGCCAGCCTTTGGCGACATCCACCGGCGTTTCCGGAAACCGGGCGTTAGCAACCGCAATGCTTGCCTCGCTCTGGGGCACGGTCAGAAAGCCGTAGCATCCGGGCCAGTCCGGACACCCAAGCCCGGCATCCACCAGCCGGGTCCAGGCACCGAGCATGATCACAACCACAGCCAGCAAGCAGGCAAACACGGACCATCGCATCATTTTTCTAGCCACCAAAGCGGCGTTCCCGGTGTTCTGTTCCGACGTCACCGCGGGAGCCTCCTGATCAGCCAATCTGGGATAGTTTCAAAAGGTGTTTGAGATCCTTGAGCATCTGCTTGCCGGTGTGCTCCGGACCATAGTGCATCATGAGGTTACCGAAAGGGTCCACCAGCAGAATCCGGGGCTCAGTGGCCGGCTCGATGCCATCGGGCCACACGGGCACTGCGCCCGGCCTGATCCGCAGCCGCTCCATCAATCCGTAGTCTTCATCCCAGCGGGCCTCGAGCGCAGCGGGCACGGAGCCCAGCCACGCCGCCCGGCCCACACGGGGGGCATCCTTGCCCAGGGCTATATTGACCTGCCGGGACAGATACAGCAGTCGCTCACAATGCTGGTCGCAGCGCTCGGCCGCCACCAGCAGCAACCACCTGGCATCCGCCCGGTCAGCACCAAAACGCTCAGCCAGCAGAACGCCATGGCGGTTTTCCAGGTTCAGGACCTGCACCTGGCTCACCGGCTGGATCAACCGACCTTCGTTAACGTGCCCGGCAGGATTAAGCCAACCGGTGTAAAACATGAGGGTAGCCACCAGCATCGGGCCAAACCCGATCGCAAACAGCAAAAGGGCCGTTCGCCGGCCGCGCCGGACCTGCTCGGGCGTAGGGTCGGTGCCTGGGGTCACGTTATCAGCCGTTGTCGTTGTCATTATCGGCTCCTGTCTTTCGGTTCTTACCAAGGCCACTGGGTGCCTTTCGATAGCTCGCCACTACAGTCAATATAGTCAGCGCAGCGGCAAGCGCAAACCACTGGAGTGCGTATCCATAATGGACCTGGGGGCCCATCACGTCGGGTGCGGGGCCGGTAAGGTAGGCACCCGGCTGGTCGTCGTCGGTCAGGGTGACGATCACCGGAGCCGGGCTGACAACCTCAATGGCCACCTGTTGTCGGGGCAACGCCTGAACACGCCGCGGCCACTGCCCGTCCTGCTCTGGCGACTGAGCCAGTACCGGAGGCACGGGATAATCCGCCAGCCGGCCCGCCAGGGTCACTACGCCATCCGGTGAGGTGACGGCGGGCAGGAGGTCCCGGGTTCTTGGTGCCGGCAACCAGCCACGGTTAACCACCACCGGCGGCCCCTGCAGCGGCAGGAACAGCGTCAGGACTTCGTACCCGGCCTGGCCTTTTCGGGTGCGGTTATCCAGCAGCCAGGTCCGGTCGCTGAACAGGCCGGTCAGGGTGACGGGCCGGCCCGGCATCGGTTGCTCTGCCACCAGTTCCGCCCAGGTCGATTCCGTCGCCTGGCTTTGCCAGCTGGTCAGCAGCTCTTTCTTTTCCGCAGCCCGGTTAAGCTGCCATACTCCCAGACTCAGGAGCAGGGGCAGGAACAGGCCACAAAACACCAGTAGGCGCCAGTCAAAATGCCAGTGTCGAGCCATTCCACAACCCTGTGACCGGTTTGCTACAATGCCAGAAAGCTGTCGGCCCACCCCTCACGCCCGGCCACTTTCATAGTCAACAGGACTGCCCATGCTTAAAACTGCCATTGTTGTGTTGCTGCTGGCCGTACTGGCCAGCCTGTTCAGCGGGCTGTTCTTTTTGATTCGCGACGGCGGCAAAACCCGGCGTGTTGTGAACTCGCTGGCCGTCCGGGTAACCCTGAGCGTGTTGCTGCTGGCCCTGATCCTGATCTCAGTGTGGACCGGCGCCCTGAGCCTGAACCCCACGCCCTGACCCCTAGAGCACATAGACAAAAATAAACAGCACCAGCCAGACCACGTCTACAAAGTGCCAGTACCAGGCCGCCGCCTCAAAACCAAAGTGATTGTCGGCTGTAAAGTGTCCTTTGCGGATCCTCAGAAACATCACTATCAGGATGATAGTGCCGAGAATCACGTGCACGCCGTGGAAGCCGGTGAGCATGAAGAAAGTAGTCCCGTAGATGCCCGATTGCAGGGTAAGGTTCAGGTCACGATAGGCGTGGGCATACTCGTAACCCTGTACAAACAGGAAGACCACCGCCAGTGCAATCGTTGCACCCAGCCACATTTTCAGCCTGGGCCGGTTGCCCGCTTTGAGCGCATGGTGGGCGATCGTCACGGTCACCGACGAAGTGACCAGAAGCAGGGTGTTGATCAGCGGCAGGCCCCAGGCACTGATGGTTTCGGTCGGGCCCTGATAGAGTTTAGGGTCTGGATTGTTCACCAGCGGCCAGGTGGCCTGGAAGCCTTCCCACAACATGTTACTGCTGCCCCGGTCACCCTCACCCCCGAGCCAGGGCACGGCAAAGGTCCGGATATAGAACAGGGCACCGAAAAATGCCGCAAAAAACATGACTTCCGAGAAAATGAACCAGCTCATGCCCCAACGGAAGGAGCGGTCCATCTGGTCGCTGTAAAGACCCGCCCGGCTTTCCCGGATCACACTGCCAAACCAGCCAAACAGCATGTAGATCATGATCAGGATGCCGCCCCAGAATACAAACCAGGAGCCGGTTGTACTATCCCCATGGTTGCTGTTAACCATGATGGAGGCCGCACCAAAGACGCTCACCCCAAGGCCGACCGTGGCAACGATGGGCCACTTGCTCTGTTCCGGAACGTAGTAGGTCTGATGATCCGCCATAGCTATCTCCGATGGCTTAGCCGTTATTATTGGTTGTCGTGCCCGGACCCGACCCGGATACCTTTGCCTCCCGGTTCTGGTCATACAAGGTGTAGGAAAGGGTCATCTTGGTAATGTGTTCGGGCAGATCCGGGTCAACGATGAAGACCAGGGGCATTTCCACACTCTCCCCGGCTTCCAGGGGCTGCTGGTTAAAACAGAAGCATTCGGTCTTGTGGAAATACGGCGTTCCCTCTGCCGGTGCCAGGCTAGGGACCGCCTGCCCCACCATGGCATGATCCGACTGATTAGCCGCAAAGAAGTTGACCGTCACGGCCTCCCCGGGGTGAACTTTTACACTGCGCTGCACCGGACGGAACTCCCAGGTCATGCCGGGCCCGTTACTGGCCAGGAACTGCACCGTTACCGTCCGCTGGCCGTCCACCTGCCCGGCCGCAGCCACTTCGTAGCGGCCGCTGGTTTTGCCGTTAATCCCGGTGATCTCACAGAACACGTCATACAGCGGCACCAGCGCAAAGCCGAAGAGGAACATGCCCACCACGCCGGCCATGCACCAGGCGATGACCCGGTTGTTGCTGTGTTTATGCGGTTGCTGCTCGGCCATGGGACCTCTCCGGCTACTTCACTTCCGGTGGCGTGGTAAAGGTGTGATAGGGCGCCGGCGACGGCACCGTCCATTCCAGCCCTTCGGCACCATCCCAGGGCTTGGCTGGCGCTTTCTCACCGCCCCGGGCACATTTCACCACAATGAACAGGAATAGCAGCTGCGAGACCCCGAACATAAACGCCCCGATGCTCGATACCATGTTGAAGTCGGCAAACTGCAGGGCGTAATCAGGAATCCGCCGGGGCATTCCCGCCAGCCCGACAAAGTGCATCGGGAAGAACGCCAGATTCATGCCGATAAAGGACAGCCAGAAATGGGTCTTGCCCAGGGTCTCGTCATACATATGGCCGGTCCATTTGGGCAGCCAGAAGTACGCCGAGGCGAAGATGCCAAAAATGGCGCCCGGCACCAGCACATAGTGGAAGTGGGCCACGACAAAATAGGTGTCGTGGTACTGGAAGTCCGCCGGCGCTATGGCCAGCATGAGGCCGGAGAAGCCACCGATCGAGAACAGGATGACAAACGCCACCGCAAACAGCATGGGCGTCTCAAAACTGAGCGAGCCCCGGAACATGGTGGTTACCCAGTTGAACACTTTTACCCCGGTTGGCACGGCAATCAGCATGGTGGCATACATGAAGAACAGCTGGCCCGCCAGCGGGATGCCCACCGTGAACATATGGTGCGCCCATACCAGAAACGACAGCAACCCGATGGCACCCACGGCGTAGACCATGGACGCGTATCCAAACAGGGGCTTGCGGGAAAAGGCCGAGACGATGTGGGAGATTGCCCCGAAGGCGGGCATGATCATGATGTACACCTCAGGGTGCCCGAAAAACCAGAACACGTGCTGGAACAGCACCGGATCGCCGCCGCCGGAAGCATCAAAGAAGGAGGTACCAAAGTTGATGTCCATCAGCATCATGGTCACCGCACCGGCCAGCACCGGCATCACCGCGATCAGAAGAAAGGCCGTTATCAGCCAGGTCCAGACAAACAGGGGCATTTTCATCAGAGTCATACCCGGTGCCCGCATATTCAGCACCGTGGCAATCACGTTGATGGCGCCCATGATCGAGGAGACCCCCATCACGTGGATGGCAAATATGAAGAAGGTGGTGCTGGGCGGCCCATAGGTGGTCGACAGCGGGGCATAGAAGGTCCAGCCGAAATTAGGCCCGCCCCCCTCCATAAACAGGGTGGAGAGCAGGATCAGGAACGCACACGGCAGTAGCCAGAAACTCCAGTTGTTCATCCGTGGCAGGGCCATGTCGGGCGCACCGATCATGAGTGGGATCATCCAGTTGGCCAACCCGACGAACGCCGGCATCACCGCGCCGAAGACCATGATCAGACCATGCATGGTGGTCATCTGGTTAAAGAATTCCGGCTGCACAATCTGCAGACCGGGCTGGAACAGCTCGGCCCGGATCACCATCGCCATGGTGCCGCCTATCAGGAACATGGCAAAACTGAAGATCAGGTACATCGACCCGATGTCTTTGTGGTTGGTCGTCAGCAGCCACCGGCTGATGCCTTTGGCCGGGCCGTGGTGATGTTCCTGGCTGTGGGTATCTGCAACCGCACTCATGAAAACCCCCGTTACCGCCGTCTTTTTTGGCTGGTGATTGTTGTTATCTGGCGTCGATTACTCTTGGTTCTTGTAATCAAATATTTCTTTTGGCGTTACCATGTCGCCGGTGTTATTACCCCAGGCATTACGCTCGTAGGTAATCACCGCCGCCAGATCCACCTCGCTGAGCTGGCTTCCGAAGGCCTGCATGGCGGTGCCGGGAACACCATTCACCACGATATCGATGTGCGCTTCCATATTACCGGTGGCCACCGCACTGCCCCTGAGCGCGGGGAACGCGGGCGGCATGCCTTCGCCGTTTGCCAGGTGACAGGAGGCACAGGCGCTGGCGTATGCCTGCTCGCCCCGCTCCATAAGCTCTTCCAGTGTCCAGTCTTTCGCGGTCAGCTGCCGTTCGGTTTCAGCCGCCGCGCGCTGCTCCGCCACCCACGCGTTGTATTCATCTTCCGGGAGCACTTCGACGACCACCGGCATAAAGCCGTGGTCTTTGCCACACAGTTCGGTACATTGCCCGCGATAAATGCCCGGCTCGTCGACCCGGGTCCAGGTCTCGTTGATAAAGCCGGGTATGGCATCTTTCTTGACTCCGAACTCCGGCACCCACCAGGAGTGGATAACGTCGTTGGCGGTCATCAGCAGACGCACCTTCTTACCCACCGGAATCACCATGGGGTTGTCTACTTCGAGCAGATAGTTCTCGCCTTTTTCCTGACGGTTCTCGATCTGGGCCCTGGGCGTGGACATATTGGAGAAATAACCAAAGTCATCGTTGATATACTCATAGCGCCAGCGCCATTGATAACCGGTGACCTTGATATCGATATCGGACTCCGTGGTGTCGTACATCTCAACCAGGGTTGCCGTGGCCGGAATCGCCATGGCCACCAGAATGGCAAGCGGGATGATCGTCCAGAGAATTTCGACCCAGGTGTTTTCGTGGAAATTAGCGGGTTTTGCACCCTGGGATTTGCGATGGGCAAAAATCGACCAGAACATAACACCGAATACCACGACGCCAATGGCTACGCAGATCCAGAGGATGGTCATGTGAAGGCTGTATATCTGGTTGCTGATTCCGGTCACGCCCGGCGACATGTTCATGGTCCAGTCTGCCATGACAACCGTCGGTGACAACAAACCAGCGACTAGGGCAGTCACCCGCTTGGCATGCACGCGCATACTGTGTCTCCACAGAGTGTTATTCTTGTCGGATTTTGCATTCTCCTCCGAAACAGCGGCCGACCTCGCATGTCGGTACTGCCGGAAGCAAAAGCCTGCTCACGGATACATCATTTGTCAGTGTAGACACAGATCAAAAAAAGGCTAAAAAATGATTAAACCTAAAGATGATAAGTAGGGCGTTTTGATAAACATATTGCATAAGGGTTTTCGCCGCCCCACCGACCGGCGGCTCTGGGCACTGGCCTGGCCACTGATGCTGACCAACCTGACCGTTCCTCTGCTCGGGCTGGTTGATACCGCGGTGCTTGGCCACCTGGAGAGTCCCGAATACCTCGGTGCGGTCGCGGTCGGGGCCAACCTGTTTACCATCCTGTACTGGACCTTCGGCTTTATGCGCATGGGCACCACAGGGCTGGCGGCACAGGCCTGGGGCAAACGGGATGCCTTTGCCCAGGTAGCCCTGCTGCTGCGGTCCCTGCTGCTGGCGGTGGGTATCGGTATGTTACTGATTCTGCTTCACCGGCCCCTGATCGCCCTGGGCCTGCAGCTGATGAATGCCAGCCCCGAGGTCAGTGCGCTGGCCGCAGAGTACGCCGCCATCCGGATCTGGAGCGCGCCGGCGGTGCTCAGCCAGTACACGCTGGTGGGGTGGCTGATCGGCACCCAATACGCCCGTGGCCCCATGGTGATGCTGATCACTGCCAACGGCATCAACATTCTGCTCGATGTGTTCTTTGTCACGGTGCTGGGCTGGAACAGTCGCGGCGTGGCACTGGCGACCGTGATCGCCGAATACGGCGCCGCGGCCATTGGCATTGCCATTGTGCTGCGTAGAATGCCGGCCGGACAACGCCTGACCCGGGATCTGGTGGGTCGCCTGACGGACTACCTGGACATTCTGCAGGTCAACCGATACATCATGGTGCGCACCATTGCGCTGTTGCTGGCGCTGGCATTCTTTACCGCCCAGGGGGCACGCCAGGGCGACGTTATCCTGGCCGCCAATGCTGTCCTGATTACTTTTCTGCTGGTTATCTCCAATGCGCTCGATGGTTTTGCCAACGCCGCCGAGGCTCTGATTGGTGAAGCCATCGGTAAAGGCAGCGGGCGCCAGTTCCGGGCCGTCTTTGCCAGCGCCCTGCGGTGGTCGGTATGGGGTGCACTGGTGCTGACCCTTGCATTCCTGTTCGGGGGGCGCTGGCTGATCAGTCTGCTCACCGGCATTGAAGAGGTTCAGGTAACCGCCTGGCAATACCTGCCCTGGCTCTGGTTGTTGCCGTTTGCAGCGGTCTGGAGCTATCTGCTGGATGGCGTATTTATTGGTGCCACCCGGACCCGGGAGATGCAGAACACCATGTTGTTCTCCGCCCTCGTGGTGTATCTGCCGGTGTGGTGGCTGACCACAGGCTGGGGTAACCATGGCCTGTGGTTCTCCCTGATCACCCTGATGCTGGCGCGGGCAGCCAGTATGGGCTGGCTATGCTGGCGTTACACCCGGCAGGGCGTCTGGTTCTCGTCGCCCTGAGTCTCAAGACTGCCGGATTTTTGTCCCAGCACCACAGCGCGGTAGCAATTTTTGGCTACACTGTTTTTAAACGTCAGGCTGTTCGGCGGGTAAGCTCCGCTGGCTCCTGCTTGGTTGCTCCCGGACAGGAGGAGGCGCCTTGCAACCTCACTTTGTACCTACATCGGCAGCTCCTGACATGACACCACAGGCAGTTCTCGAGATTATTGACCAGGCCCGCCGCAAAGAAGCCCGCTCCGGCTGCTTCCTCCGGCAGCTAAAAGAAAAGGCCGCCCGTCTGCCCTCATCAATTGTGATTGACGGCCCACCGGGGTCCTGCCTGTTCCAGTTTGCGGTGGAATACATTGAAATGGCGCCGCGGCTGATCGAGTGCGTGGATACCTGCGCCATCGAGGCCGGTACAAAGCCCCTGTTCCAGCCGTTTATCGATGCAGCGATCCGCTACTTTACCCAGCCCTCCGTACTGCTGGTGCGTTACGACGGGCTTGATGGCCTGCTGATCCGCGCCTACCTGTGCCACCGCCTGATGGAAGAAATGCACGATAACAACCGGTCCATCCGCGCCGGCGAGCTGATCGACCTGGAAGCCACCAGGGCCAATCTGCTCGCCCACGAACTGATCGGTGAGCCTTTTGCCAATGAGCTGGATGACTCGATCACGGTCACCGTGCTCCAGATTGCCGGCAGTCCCGATTATTACGATCTCGATCTGGACCCGTTCGTGGAACAATTCAATAACCGGGCCTGGGACTGGATGCGTAATTACTGGGAAAACCTCCTTGAACGTAACCACATCCGGTTTTCATTACGACTGGGGCGCTAAACCGTTGCGGTGCTGATATTTCACTGAATTTCTGGTTACAAACCCTGTATCCTTCGGTCGTCTGACCCCTGAACCGGAGGCTGTTCCTGTGTTTGAAAACACCGACCTTGGAAAACTGATTGTCCGCCTTATGCTGGGTGGCCTGTTGCTGTTCCACGGCATCGCCAAACTGTTTAACGGCATCGGCTTTATCGAAAGCCAGCTGGCCAGTCACAATCTACCCGCCATTCTGGCTTTCGGTGTCTACATCGGTGAGGTGGTTGCGCCTCTGATGGTGATTCTCGGATACCACACCCGCGTCGGCGCGGTGATCATTATCATCAACATGGTGGTCGCTATCGCCCTGGTGCACAGCCATCAATTACTGTCACTCGCCGGCAACGGCGGCTGGGCTCTGGAACTGCAGGGCTTCTTCCTGTTCAGCGCCGTGGCCGTCCTGTTCCTGGGTCCGGGCCGGTACAAACTGAAGAACTGAAACGGAGGGCACCATGATCAGCCATAAACATACCATTACTCCAGGCCGCTACCGCCACTATAAGGGTCAGGACTACGAGGTTATTGGCGTTGCGCACCACAGCGAGACGGAGGAGCCTCTCGTGGTGTACCGGTGCCTGTACGGCGACCACAGCCTCTGGGTACGCCCGCTGCTGATGTTCCGGGAAACCGTCGAGGTTGCCGGGGAGCAGGTGCCGCGCTTTGCCCGGATTGAGGACCACTGACCGTTACACAACTGCTTTGACTGCAGCGGTTATTTCCTGCACATTAGCGCACTTTTCGTGCTGCCGGTGGCCGAAAGTCTCCGGTAAACCCTAACGTTCTGACCGGAGTCTGCCATGAATGCCGTTGTAGCCGCGGTGCTGATCATGCTCGTACTGAGCCTGTGCCGTATTCACGTTGTTGTTGCCCTGATAGTCGGCGCTATTTCCGGCGGCCTGGTCGCCGGTATGTCGCTTGATGACACGATCAACGCTTTCAACTCCGGTCTGGGCGGCGGCGCTACCGTAGCCCTTTCATACGCCACTCTGGGCGCCTTCGCCGTGGCGATCGGAAAATCCGGCCTGGCCCATGCCCTGGCCGACAAGGCGCTGGCACTGGTGGGCCGTCAGAACGATGGCGGCGGTACCACCGGCCTCCGCTTTGTGATTATCGGCCTGTTACTGGCCGTGGCCATTTCTTCCCAGAACATCCTGCCGATCCACATTGCCTTTATCCCGCTGCTGGTGCCGCCGCTTCTGTACGTCATGGGCAAGCTGAACATGGACCGCCGGCTGGTGGCCTGTGTCCTCACTTTCGGCCTGATTACCCCGTATATGTTCCTCCCCATAGGCTTTGGCGGCATCTACCTGAACGACATCCTGCTGGCCAACGTGGCCGATAACGGCGTCGATGCCAGTCAGGTCAACGTTATGATGGCCATGGCGCTGCCGGCGCTGGGTATGTTGACAGGTCTTCTGATTGCGGTGTTCTTCAGCTATCGCGGTGGCCGCACCTACGACCTCAGTCTGATCGAAAAAACCGAAAGGGTCAGTGTCCAGTACAGCTCCCGGACCCTGCTGATGGCGCTGGCGGCCATCGTTGTGGCGTTTGTGGTCCAGCTCTGGCTCGGCTCGATGATTCTCGGCGCGCTGGCCGGCTTTGTGCTGTTCAATATCTCCGGCGTGGTTAAGTGGAAAGAAGCCGATGATCTGTTTACCGAGGGCATGAAAATGCTGGCGATGATCGGCTTCATCATGATTGCCGCCAACGGCTTTGCCGAGGTCATGCGGGAAACCGGCGAAATTGCAACGCTGGTGGAAGGCTCCATCGCCGCAATCGGCGAGAACAAAGCCCTGGCTGCATTTCTGATGCTGGTGGTCGGCCTGCTGATCACCATGGGAATTGGCTCGTCGTTCTCCACCATTCCCATCATTGCCGCTCTGTACGTGCCACTGGCCCTGCAACTGGGCTTCAGCCCGCTGGCTATTGTGGCTCTGGTGGGCACCGCCGGGGCCCTGGGTGATGCCGGATCCCCGGCTTCAGACTCCACCCTTGGGCCCACGGCCGGTCTGAACGTTGATGGCCAGCACAACCATATCTGGGACACCGTTGTGCCAACCTTCCTGCACTACAACCTGCCCTTGCTGGCCTTCGGCTGGCTGGCCGCCATGGTGCTCTGAGCCTGTCGCCTGAAGCACGACAACCAATGCCTGTGCAGGCAGGCATCGGCAACGGGGAGCGGTGTCAGTCTTCCGGGTCAGAAGCCCCGGACTTGAAAAACACCACCTGCTTGACGGTATGGTCTTCGGTGTTGCTCTTCTGGTTCACCCGGGTCTGGATCTCGGGCTCTCCAGGCTGGGGCTGCTCGGACAGCGCGTCGGTATAGCCGCAGGCCACGCACTCGCGGATCTGGTCACCTTCGTCGTTGGTGAACATCGTGATTCTGTCCATCTCCGCACAGCGGGGGCAGACCGCACCAGCGATGAAGCGTTTCGGACTTGCCATAACTCTAAACTCCGGAAACACCCGGCTGCCTGGAAGCGAGGCAGCCGGGGCAGGTTATATCAGGCAGCGTCGTCCGTGATGCCGGATTGTTTCAGCAGGGCATCCACCTGAGGTTCTCGGCCGCGAAAGGCCCTGAACAGCGCCATGGGCTCCTGTGAACCGCCTTTCTCAAGGATGTTCTGCAGGAATGCCGTGCCCGTGGCCGGGTCGAAAATACCGTTTTCCTCAAACAGCGAGAAGGCATCAGCCGCCAGTACCTCGGCCCATTTGTAGCTGTAATACCCGGCCGCGTAGCCGCCCGCAAAAATATGGGAAAAAGCGTTCGGGAAGCGGTTGAATTCCGGCGCCGGAATCACCGCGATCTCGTCCCGCACCCGGCGGTGCATGTCCAGCGGGTTGACCGGGGACTCATCCGTGAATTCGGCGTGCAGGCGGAAGTCGAACAGCGAGAACTCCAGCTGCCGCACCATGCCCATGCCGGCCTGGAAGTTTTTCGCCGCCAGCAACTTCTGCAGCAGGTCCTCCGGCAGAGGCTCTCCGGTTTCATGATGGCGGGCGATCAGGGCCAGCGACTCCGGGTTCCAGCACCAGTTTTCCAGGAACTGGCTGGGCAGCTCCACCGCATCCCAGGCAACCCCGTTGATGCCAGACACATCCATGACTTCTACCCGGGTCAGCATGTGGTGCAGTCCGTGGCCGAACTCATGGAACAGGGTGGTCACCTCATCGTGCGTCAGCAGCGACGGTTTGCCATCCACCGGTGGCGTGAAGTTGCAGGTGAGGAAAGCCACCGGCAGCTGCAACCGGCCGCGCAGATCGCGCCAGCGCACCCGACAGTCTGCCATCCAGGCACCGCCACGCTTGCCCTGGCGGGCAAACAGGTCCAGATAGAACCAGGCAATGGGTTCGCCATCCCGGCTCACGCAGTAGGCCCGTGCGTCCTCATGCCAGGTTTCAACACCCGGATGCTCGGCAATCTGCACATCAAACAGACGCTCAGCCACCTGGAACAGGCCCGGAACCACCTTGTCGGCGGGAAACCAGGGCCGGAGGGTCTCGGGCGAAATATCATACTGTTGCTGCCGCAGCTTCTCGCTGTAATAGCCCACATCCCAGGCCTGCAGGCTGTCCTGGCCATATTCCTCTTTCACAAACGCCGACAACTCGGCAAACTCCCGCTCCGCCTGGGGCCGGGAACTGGCCGCCAGCTGGTTCAGGAACGCCAGTACTTCATCGACACTGCGCGCCATTTTGGTGGCCAGCGAACGCTCAGCGTAACTGCCGAAGCCAAGCAATCGGGCCAGTGCGTGGCGGCGCTTGAGAATCTCCGCCATCACCGGCGTGTTGTCCCAGGTCCCACCGTCCGGACCCTGGTCCGAGGCTCGGGTTACATAGGCCTGGTATACCTCCCGGCGCAGCTCCCGGTTATCGCAATAGGTCATCACCGGATAGAAGCTGGGGAAATCCAGCGTAATCACATAGCCGTCCAGATCCTTCTGCCGCGCTGCCTGGCGGGCGCCCTCAAGAGCCGACTCGGGCAAACCGGAGAGCTGATCCACATCGGTAATATGCTTGTACCAGTGCTGGGTAGCGTCCAGCACATTGTCGCTGAACTTGTTCGACAGTTCGGCCAGTTCCCGGGACAAGTCGGCATAGCGCTTTTGCTTGTCGGCCGGCAGGTCAACACCGCCCAGCCGAAAATCCCTGAGGATGTTCTCAACCGACTTGCGCTGCGCCTCATCCAGGTGCCGGAAGTCCTCCCGTGCGGCCAGTTTCTTGTACGCCTCGCACAACGCACCGTTCTGGCTGACTTCGGTGCTGTACTCGGTCAGCTTCTCAAGGCAGCTCTTGTATACTTTCCGCAAGCCGTCGTTATTCATCACCCCATTGAGGTGCGAAATCACTGACCAGGCATTGCTGAGCCGGTTATCCAGCGCCTGCATTGGCTGAGCCAGGGTTTCCCAGGTCGGATCATCCTGCTGTGCCAGGTCGGCAATCTTTACTCGGTTCTCGCTGAGAATCTGGTCAATCGCCGTTTCCATATGCTCGGTACGGATGCGGCCGAACTTCGGCAACAGATCGTCGGTCAGTAGCGGGTTATTCATAGGTCCCCTTCTCAGCTGTTCGTTAATAAGATAGTTTGCACCAATCTGCACCCTGCACCCTAATTGGACAACATTGAGGTATATGTAATGGCGAATGTGCGAAGTCACAAGGGTAACACACCACAATTTGGCGAACGCACCTGGATAGATGAGAGCGCCGTGGTGATTGGTGATGTGATCACCGGCGAGGACTGTTCCGTGTGGCCGATGACCGTCATCCGGGGCGATATGCACAAAGTCCGCATCGGCGACCGCTGCAGCATCCAGGATGGCTCCGTGCTGCATATCACCCACGCCAGCGACTTCAACCCCGGCGGCTGGCCGCTGATTCTTGGTGACGACGTGACCGTCGGCCACAAAGCCCTGCTGCATGGCTGCACCATTGGCAGCCGCGTGCTGGTAGGCATGGGCTGTATCGTGATGGACGGTGCGGTGGTAGAAGACGAGGTGATCATCGGGGCCGGCACCCTGGTCCCGCCGGGCAAGCGGCTGGAATCCGGTTATCTGTACGTCGGCTCCCCCTGCAAGCAAGCCCGGGCGCTGAGCGACAAGGAAAAGTCCTTCTTCAGATACACCGCGGCCAACTACGTGAAGCTCAAAGACGAGTATCTCAACGCTGCAGACTAACGGCTGACCGGATCATTGCTCACGCAGCTGGTGGATAACGGCAGCGGTCTCCGGCCGCACCCCACGCCATACGTAAAAGGATTCGGCGGCCTGCTCCACCAGCATGCCCAGGCCGTCAAACACGCGGGTAGCGCCGTGATCCAGGGCCCACTGGTTAAAGGTGGTGGTCTGCAGGGAATACATCATGTCGTACACCACCGTCGCATCGTCCAGGATGGAGGGCGGTACCGGGGGCAGATCGCCCTGCAGGCTGGCGCTGGTGCCGTTGATCACCAGGTCATAGTGATCGCTCACCTGGTCAAAACCACAGGCACCGAGGTCTGCCTCGCCGGCGTTATCGGCAAACAGCCGCACCAGGGCTTCAGCCCTGGCGACCGTCCGGTTGGCAATGGTCAGCCGGGCCGGTGCTTCCGCCAGGATCGGCCCCAGCACACCCCGCACAGCGCCACCGGCGCCCAGCACCAGAATACGCAGCCCTTTCAGGGCCACCTGATGGTTAATCATCAGGTCCCTCACCAGACCGACGCCGTCGGTATTATCCGCCACCAGGGCATCGTCCTGATTCAGGTACAGGGTATTGGACGCGCCCGCTTTTTCGGCCCGGGCCGTACGGTGCTCCGCCAATGTCCAGGCCTGCTCCTTGAACGGAACCGTCACGTTCAGGCCCTTGCCTCCACGCCGGAAGAAATTGCGCACGGTGCCGGCAAAGTCGCCCAGGGGCGCCTGGATCGCGGTGTATTCCACCGGCTCGCCGGTCTGGCTGGCAAACAGGCTGTGAATCCGGGGCGATTTGCTGTGACTGATGGGGTTGCCCACCACCGCATAAAGTTCGTTGGCCATGGTCTTACTCCAGCCAGTTACGTCCGCTCAGAAAGTGCTCGGTAAGCCGGGCTTCGTCGCTGCCTGGCTCCGGTTTCCAGTCGTACTCCCACCGTACCAGCGGGGGCAGGGACATCAGAATCGACTCGGTGCGCCCGCCAGACTGCAAGCCAAACAGCGTGCCACGGTCGTGCACCAGGTTGAACTCAACGTAGCGCCCCCGGCGGTACAGCTGGAAGTCCCGCTGGCGATCGCCCCAGGGCATGTTCAGCCGGCGCCGGACAATGGGCTCGTAGGCATCAAGGTAACTGTCGCCGACCGACCGCATAAAGGCAAAATCCTGTTCAAAATCGCCCGTGTTGTAATCATCGAAGAACAGCCCGCCAATACCCCGGGGTTCCTGTCGGTGCCTGAGATAGAAATACTCGTCGCACCACTTGCTGAATTTCGGATAGACCTCATCACCAAACGGCAGGCAGGCCGCCCGCGCGGTCTGGTGCCAGTGCACGCAGTCTTCCTCAAAGCCATAATAGGGGGTCAGGTCGTAACCGCCGCCAAACCAGTACACCGGCTCTCCCGTTTCGGGCGTGGCAATAAAGAAACGCACATTGGCGTGGGAGGTGGGCACGTAGGGGTTCTCGGGGTGAATCACCAGCGATACGCCCATGGCCTGCCAGGGCGCACCCGCCAGATGCGGACGGTGGGCGGTGGCTGAGCCGGGCAGGGCAGCACCGGTAACGTGGGAAAAGTTGACCCCGCCTTTTTCAATCACCCCGCCGTTGGCAATGACCCGGCTGATGCCACCACCACCTTCCGGACGTTCCCAGCTGTCCCGAATAAAGGCTCCCTGGCCGTCCAGAGCCTGAAGCCGCTGGCAGATCCGCTCCTGCAGATCCAGCAGGTATGCTTTTACGACACTGATATCCGGCTGCTGAGACATAGCTACTCCTAACGAATCTGTTGTCCGGTCACAATATCAATGATCCGGCTGGGTTTGCGATTGCCGCCGAGCGCTCCGGGCACGATACGGTCTATCTGGTCACCAAAATACCGCCGCACCTGCCAGATGTTGCGGGCCGGCTGGCGACCGGCCGGGTTGCAGGAGGTGGAAACCAGCGGCATGCCCGTGGCTTCGCACAGCGCCCGGACCACCGGATGGTCACTCACCCGCACCGCAATGCTGGTGTGCCGGCCACGCACCCAGTCCGGGACCTGCTCCAGCACATCCGGGACCAGGCAGGTAATGGGCCCGGGCCAGTGCTGCTCTGCCTCCCACTGCAATACCCGGGGTAAGGGGTCCAGCAGAAAGCGCACCTGATCAACCGATGCGGCCACCAGTATCATGCCTTTTTCCATGGGCCGCTGCTTGAGCTCAAGGATGCGCTCGACGGCGTCAGGATTCCAGGGGTCACACCCCAGACCCCAGACGGCTTCGGTAGGGTAGGCAATAACGCCGCCGGCCAGGACCGTGCGCCGGACGCCATGCTTCTGCCAGGAATTCAAGGACTGCTTCGCCGTCATAGATAAACCGGTTTATCGGGTCAGATGGTACAAAACGCACGACTCATCCTGCCCTCAGATAACCTCCGGGCGCCGAATGAGCCAGCCCCTCCAGTTCCAGCAACAACAGGGACTGCATCAGCTGGTCTGCCGGGAGGCCGGTCAGCTGGCTCAGTGCATCGGTAGATTGCGGATCATACCCCAAAGCCTCAAACACCGCGATTTCCCGGCCATCCAACGCGCTCAGATCAGGGCCGGCCGGCGGCGCCTGCGCGGGCGCCTCATCCGGCGACAGGCTCCACCAGGTTCCCAGCTCCTCCAGCACATCATCAGCGGTCTCGACCAGCCGGGCCCCTTGTTTGATCAGCTGGTGGCAGCCCCGGGCGACCGGGCTGTGGATCGAGCCGGGGATCGCGAACACTTCACGACCCTGTTCCAGCGCCGTCCGCGCGGTAATCAGCGAGCCGCTCTTCAGGCTCGCCTCCACCACCAGCACGCCCCGGCTCAGGCCACTGATGATCCGGTTGCGCCGGGGAAAGTACGACGCCCTGACCCGGGTAGCCGGCGGATACTCCGACACGATTACTCCGTGCTCGCGGATACGCCGGGCCAGCGGACGGTGCTGGGCCGGGTACAACTGATCCAGCCCGCAACCCACCACGGCAACCGTAGGGTAACCGGCGTCCAGTGCGCCCACGTGGGCTGCGCCATCAATGCCCAGGGCAAGACCGCTGGTGATCAGCAGGCCGCGCCGGCTCAGTTCAGAGGCAAAGGCACGGGCATGGTCCAGCCCGGCCCGGGTGGCGTTCCGGCTGCCCACCACACCGAGCTGATCCCGCAACAGCAGGCCGGAGTCCCCCAGGCTGTATAACAACAGCGGGGCGTCGTGGATATGGCGCAGGGCTTCCGGGTAGTGCTCGTGTTGCTGACCGATTAACGCAATACCGGCGCGCTCACACTCGCTGCGGATCTGGATAAACCTGGCAACAACCGGGTGGCTCAGATCGGCCACCTGCCAGGCGTGGATGGCAGCGAGAGTTTCCGGCGCCAGCCCCAGGGCCGCCAGGGTGGCGGGGTTCATCGCCAGCACATCCGCCAGACAGGAGGTATTGGCCAGAACGCGGCTGCGGGCGCGGGTCGCAAAGCGCGGCAGTAAAGACAGCAACAGCCACTGGCCTTCCAGTGACCGGTCCAGCTCTTGATGGGACATTTCATCATCCTTGAAACAACAATGGCCGGACATCCGGTCCGGCCATTTCAGTTTATTGCAGTTACCCGTTTCCTGACCAGGGGCTCAGGGATTGATGACCTTGTCACCCACCGACAAAGGACGGGTTGCCTTCAGCACCAGGCCGTAACTCATTTTGTCGTAGGCCTGGAAGACCATCAGCAGGCCGGCACGCTCGGAGGGCAGCTCGATGGTTTCATTGGTGACCGGGTCGCGCACCATGTTGCCGCTTTTGAGCACCGCCAGCACGTTCCCGGGCTGCAACCCTTCACGGGTACCGCGGTTGATCGCCACCACATTGTACTGGCCGATCTGGTTAACGCCGCCGTCAACCGAGATCATCACGCCCTCGATTTCCTCATCCGGAGCGCTGGGGATGAAGTTGGTGGTCAGACGACGATCCTCGCCCACCAGCAGGCGGTCACCGATACGGACCTCTTCGCTGGACCGGGTGAGATTAACCGTCAGCACATCGCCGCTCTCGGCAGCAACGGTACCACGGGCAATACTGCGGGCTTCGAGCCCCAGGAACTCCCCGGTTTCCGGGTCATGGAATTCCTGGCTGCGGCGGAACACACCCACGCGATCGGCAGGCTTCTCGCCCCGGGCATATACCTTGTCGCCAGCACCGGTAATAATCCGGCTGTCCTCGCCTTCGAGTATGTAGGGCGCGCCATTCAGCTCTTCCGGCGACACGATGCGGGTGTCGGTCAGAAAACTGGCAATGGCGTCCAGCGGTATCGCCGGGATGGGGGAGTCGATGGCTTCAGACCGCACCGCGGGCGAGAGCCGGACCACATCGCTGGTGGCCACCTTGGTAATGCGGGGCTTGCCATCGATATACACCAGGGCCAGGCGGTCGCCCGGATAGATCAGGTGGGGGTTGGCCACCTGCGGGTTCACATGCCAGATTTCCGGCCAGTACCATGGGTTATTGAGAAATCGCCCTGAAATGTCCCAAAGCGTGTCGCCTTTAACGACCGTGTAGCGCTCAGGGTGGTCAGCCCGGAACTCGGGTTGCGCCTGAGCCCAGGAGCTAAACAGCAGCGCCGTGGCTGCCAGAGCGTACAACAGTTTCCTCATTGTCTGTATCCTTGCTCGCGTGCCTGAAATCTGTACGTTGGTTATACCGCCGCAGTATAACCGCAGCTTATTACGTTGTTATTCCCGTTACTATAGAAGAACTGTACGGATTTGTGACCTTGTCTTTTGTTCTTCCTGCAAATTTTCCCGATACGCCGAAAGATTTTAACTATCGGCTGATCAGTTTGTACTCAATCGGTAATTTAGCGGATAATAAACGCAACAACGTTGCGCCATGATAGTCCCCTACAGACATATTGCGCAGACCGCTGTCGCATTTCAGAGAAGCAGAAGCGTTATGATTCGAGAAATACTTGAGTACCCGGACCCGCGCCTTCGCACCATCGCCAAACCGGTTGATGAGGTGAACGACGAGATCCGCACCCTGATCGACGACATGTTCGAGACCATGTACGATGCCAGCGGTATCGGCCTGGCTGCCACTCAGATCGATGTCCACAAGCAGATTATCGTGATGGACCTGTCAGACGACAAGAGTGAGCCCCGGGTGTTTATCAACCCCAGGGTCGAGGTGCTCGACGGTGAGCTCGAAGCCATGCAGGAAGGCTGCCTCTCGGTGCCGGGCTTCTATGAAGACGTCAAACGCATCGAACACTGCCGGATCACTGCTCTGGACAGCAAGGGTGAAGAGTTCACGCTGGAGGCCGAAGGCCTGCTGGCCGTGTGTATTCAGCACGAAATGGACCACCTCAATGGCAAGCTGTTCGTGGATTACCTGAGCCAGCTCAAACGCAACCGTATTCGCAAGAAGCTGGAAAAGCTGCAGAGACAGAGTGCCTGAGGGCCTCACCGTGCAGAGCTGAAACAAGGACCGGGTTGCGACCCGGTTTTTTCGTATCAACAACACAGAGAAACGAAAACCGTGCGCATCGTTTTTGCCGGAACCCCGGATTTTGCCGCCATCGCCCTTACCGCCCTGCTCAACGCCGGGCATAACGTTGTGGGCGTGTACAGCCAGCCCGACCGGCCTGCCGGCAGGGGCCGCAAACTGATGCCCAGCCCGGTCAAGCAGGTCGCGCTGGAGGCCGGCATCCCGGTGTTCCAGCCGGTCAGCCTCAAACCGGAGGAAGCGCAGCAGGAGCTTGCCACCCTCAAGCCCGACGTCATGATTGTAGCCGCCTACGGACTGATCCTGCCCAAGGCAGTATTGACCATTCCCCGCCACGGCTGCCTGAACATCCACGCCTCGCTGCTGCCCCGCTGGCGCGGAGCGGCACCTATCCAACGGGCCATTGCCGCCGGCGACGCCGAAACCGGGATCACCATCATGCAGATGGACGAAGGCCTGGACACCGGCGATATGCTACTGAAGCTGAGCACTGTCATTGCGCCGGACGATACCGGCGGCAGCCTCCATGACCGTCTGGCCGACATGGGCGGCGAGGCTATTCTGCAGGTCCTGGCCCGGCTGGCCGGCGGCAAGCTGGCCGGCGAGCCGCAAGACCCTGCCCAGGCCAACTACGCACATAAGCTGCGCAAGGAGGAAGGCCAGATCGACTGGTCCCTGAGTGCGGTCGAGATCGAACGCCTGATCCGTGCCTTCAACCCCTGGCCCGGCACCTTTACCGATCTTGGGGAACAGCGCATCCGCCTACACCAGGCCCAGGCGCTCCCCGGCACCAGCGATCAGCCCGCCGGCACCGTGCTGGCACGCGAGAAAGCCGGCGTTGACGTGGCCTGCGGTAACGGCACCCTGCGCATTACCTCGGTCCAGCTGCCCGGCAGCAAGGCGCAAAGCATCAACGACCTTATCAACGGCGGCAAGCAGGTTCTGCTGCCCGGCCAGGAGCTGGACTGATCATGGCTTACCCGCCTCTGTCGTTACGCGCCACCGCCGCCAATGTGCTTCTGGCGGTGGAGAACGGCCAGTCCTTATCACAATGTCTGCCACTGGCGCTGAACCAGCTGCCGCCGGAACGGCGGCCACAGCTGCAGGCCCTGTGCTACGGAACCTGCCGCTGGTTTCACCGGCTCGATGGCGAGCTCTCCCTGCGCCTGAAAAAACCCCTGCGCAAACCGGACCGGGTGGTCCATCACCTGATGCTGGTGGCCCTGTTCCAGCTTCGGTTCAGCGAACAGGCCAGCTACGCCGTGCTGAACGAGACCGTGGAATCCTGCCGGGATCTGGGTAAACCCCACCTCACCGGACTGGTCAACGGCGTTCTGCGGGCCGCGCAACGGGAAGGCGCACCCGAGCCGGCAGACCCCGGCAGTCGTTTCAGCCATCCGGAGTGGATCATCGAGAAGCTGCGTCATAACTGGCCCGACCAGTGGCAGTCCATTCTTACCGCCAACAACCGGCAGGCGCCCATGACACTGCGCGTCAACGCCCGGAGGTTCAGCCGGAAACACTATCTGGAGCTTCTGGCCGAGGCGGGTATCGGAGCCCGGGCGACCCGTTTTGCGCCCCATGGCATCCAGCTGGCGCAACCGGTGCCGGTCGACCGGTTACCCTGGTTTGAAGACGGCGCGGTGAGTGTTCAGGACGAAGCGGCCCAGCTGTGCACCACCTTGCTCGACCTGCATCCGGGCCAGCGCGTGCTCGACGCCTGCGCTGCGCCCGGCGGTAAAACCTGCGCCATTCTCGAGAGCTGCGATCAGCTGGCAGAAGTGATTGCCATCGATGAGTCTGCAGACCGGCTGCCCCGGGTCCAGGAGAACCTGGACCGGCTGGACCTGAACGCGACCCTCTTGGAGGCCGACGCAGCCAGCCTGGATCAGTGGTGGGACGGCCAGATGTTTGACCGCATTCTGCTGGACGTACCCTGTAGCGCCACCGGGGTGATCCGCCGCCATCCGGACATCAAACTCCTGCGCCGGGAATCCGACATCGTGCCGCTGGCCGCCATCCAGCTTGGCCTGCTGGAGGCAATGTGGACTATCCTGAAACCTGGAGGACGGCTGGTGTATGCCACCTGTTCGGTGTTTCCCCAGGAGAACCACCGCATTATCCAGCGCTTTCTGAAACACCAGGATCAGGCGAAGCATGTGGCGATCGACGCCGGCTGGGGACAGGACATGGACACCGGCCGCCAGCTCCTGCCAGATCCCGACAGCCACGACGGCTTTTTCTACGCCGTGCTGGAGAAACCTGACGCATGAAAATCCTGATCCTCGGAGCCGGCCAGGTGGGTGGCACCCTGGCCGAACATCTGGCCAGCGAAGCCAACGACATCACCGTGGTCGATAACGACAGCATCCGGCTGCGGGAGCTTCAGGACCGGCTGGATATCCGGACGGTCCATGGCCGGGCCTCGTACCCGACCATCCTGAAAGACGCCGGGGCCGAAGACGCCGACATGGTGATCGCGGTGACCAACAGCGACGAAACCAATATGGTGGCGTGTCAGGTGACCAAACTGCTGTACAAGACCCCAACCACCATCTGCCGGGTGCGCGCCGGCGCCTATCTGGGCCGCAAACAACTGTTTTATAACCGCGATACCGAGAAAGAGCTCGACCGGCTCCGGGGCTTTCCCATCGACGTACTGATCAGCCCCGAACACCTGGTAACCCAGCACATCACCCGTCTGATTGATTACCCCGGAACACTTCAGGTTCTGGAGTTTTCCAAAGGTCTGGCACGGCTGGTGGCCCTGCGCGCCACGGAAGGTGGTCCGCTGGTGGGCCGGGAGCTGTCCTACCTTCGCACCCACATGCCCAAGATCGATACCCGGGTTGCGGCCATTTTCCGCAAAGACCGCGCCATCATGCCCCGGGGCGACACCGTGATTGAGGACGGCGACGAGGTCTTCTTTATCGCCGCCGCCGACCACATCCGCTCGGTCATCAGTGAACTGCAACCGCTTTCCAGACCCTACAAGCGCATCTTCATCTGCGGCGGCGGCAACATCGGCTATCGCCTGGCCAGCACCCTGCAGGGCCGGTATCAGGTGAAGATCCTCGAGCGCGACCGGGAGCGCTGCCTGATGCTCTCCGAGCGGTTACAGAAAACCGTCGTGCTCGAGGGCAACGCCGCCGACAAGGACATCCTGCTCGAAGAGAATATCGAGAACGCCGATGTGTTCTGTGCCGTCACCAACGACGACGAAGCCAACATCATGGCATCGCTGCTGGCAAAGCGGCTGGGCGCGCGCAAGGTACTCACCCTGATCAACAACCCGGATTACGTTGACCTCATCCAGGGCAGCGAAATCGATGTTGCCATCTCACCGGAACAAACCACCATCGGCAGCCTGCTCACCCACGTGCGCCGGGGCGATGTGGTGAACGTACACGCGTTGCGGCGAGGGGCGGCCGAAGCCATCGAAGCCATTGCCCACGGCGACCATCGTTCCTCGAAAGTCGTCGGCCGGCGGCTGGATGAGATCAACCTGCCGCCGGGCGCCACCATCGGGGCCATCGTGCGGCACAGCGAAGTCCTGGTGGCCCGCGACCACCTGCGGATCCAGCCCGACGACCACGTGATCCTGTTCCTGGTCGACAAATCCCGCATCCGCGAGGTGGAGAAGCTGTTCCAGGTAGGGCTCTCATTCTTCTGATGTGACGCGAAGCAATTCAAGACAATAGCGGGCACTTAGAAATGCAACGCCAGCCGGCGTATAATGCGCGTTTTCGAATTCCGGAGTGCCCCGCCCCCGCGGGGCGCCACACATACTGACCAGCAGGCAACCGTCGTGACAGACAAGGCAAGCATCAACTCCGCGCCGGATCTCAAGACCTTCCAGGGTCTGATCCTGGCACTGCAGAACTTCTGGGCGCAGCATGGCTGCGTGGTACTTCAGCCCCTGGATATGGAAGTGGGCGCCGGCACCTTCCACCCGGCAACTTTCCTGCGCTCCATCGGCCCCGAAACCTGGAACTCCGCCTACGTACAGCCCAGCCGCCGGCCAACCGACGGCCGTTATGGCGACAACCCCAACCGTCTGCAGCACTATTACCAGTTCCAGGTGGTTCTGAAGCCGTCCCCGGACAACATTCAGGAGCTGTACCTGGACTCCCTGCGAGCCCTGGGCCTGGACCCGCTGGTGCACGATATCCGTTTTGTTGAAGACAACTGGGAATCCCCCACCCTCGGGGCCTGGGGCCTGGGCTGGGAAATCTGGCTGAACGGAATGGAAGTGACCCAGTTTACCTACTTCCAGCAGGTGGGCGGGCTGGAATGCTACCCGGTCACCGGCGAGCTCACCTACGGGCTTGAACGTCTTGCCATGTACATCCAGGGGGTCGACAGCGTGTACGACCTGGTCTGGACCAACGGCCCCGATGGCGTGGTGACGTACGGCGATGTCTTCCATCAGCAAGAAGTGGAGATGTCCACCTACAACTTTGAATACGCCGACACCGAGTTCCTGTTCCAGAGCTTCAACGTGTACGAGCGCGAAAGTGCCCGCCTGATCGAAGCAGGCCTGCCACTGCCGGCTTACGAACAGGTCCTTAAAGCGTCTCACACCTTCAACCTGCTGGACGCCCGCCACGCCATTTCCGTGACCGAGCGCCAACGTTTTATCCTGCGCGTGCGCACTCTGGCCCGTTCTGTTGCCCAGGCTTACTTTGAAAGCCGGCGCAAGCTGGGCTTCCCGCTGGCTCCGGAGCACCTCCGCAAAGAGGTACTGGCGGCAGCAGACGCCGCTGACGCCAAAGCCGACAAAAAGGGCAGGAAAGCCAACAAGGCATCGCAGCAACAGGGGAACGCATAATCATGGCTACACAGGATTTTCTGGTTGAACTGGGCACCGAGGAACTCCCGCCGAAAGCCCTCAGGCCGCTGTCAGACGCTTTCGCCCAAGGCATTGTCAAAGGCCTGGAAGAAGCCGGCGTCGCCTTTGGCGAGGTAGAGAGCTTTGCCAGCCCCCGCCGCCTGGCCGTCCGTATCCGCAATCTGGCTGACGCCCAGCCGGACAAGTCCGTCGAGAAGCGCGGCCCGGCGGTTAAAGCCGCGTTTGACGATGCCGGCAACCCCACCCGGGCACTGACCGGGTTTGCCACCTCTCTGGGCATTACCCCGGACCAGCTCGACACCCTCGAAACCGACAAGGGTGCCTGGCTGGTGTACCGCACCGTAGAGCAGGGCAAACCAACCACAGACCTGATGCCGGAGCTGGTGGAGAAATCCCTGGCGGCGCTGCCAATCCCCAAACGGATGCGCTGGGGCGCTGGCAAGACCGAATTCGTCCGCCCGGTGCACTGGCTGATTCTGCTGTACGGTAATTCCGTGATCGAGACGCCGGTCATGAACCTGACGCCAGACAATAAAACCCGGGGCCACCGCTTTCACTGCCCGAAAGAGCTGATTGTTCCTACCCCGGCTGACTACGAAGTGGTGCTTAAACAGGAAGGCTACGTAATCGCCAGCTTTGCCGAGCGCCGCGAACTGATCCGCGAAGGCGTGATCGCGCTGGCGGCTGACGAGGCCAGCGGCCTGGCGGTGATTGACGACGATCTTCTGGACGAAGTCACCGCCCTTAACGAATGGCCGGTGCCACTGATGGGTCGTTTTGACGAACGCTTTCTGGAGGTTCCGGCCGAAGCCCTGATCTCCTCCATGAAAGAACATCAGAAGTATTTTCATGTGGTGAACGACAAAGGCCAGATGCTGCCGCTGTTCATCACCGTGGCCAACCTGGAAAGCAAAGACCCGTCCCAGCTGATCCATGGTAACGAGAAAGTCATTCGTCCACGGTTATCAGATGCTGCTTTCTTCTTTGAGACCGACCGTAAAACCCGGCTGGACGAACGTATCGACGACCTCAGGCCCATCGTGTTTCAGGACAAGCTGGGCAGCCTCTACGACAAATCCGTGCGGGTAGCTGCGCTGGCCGGGAAAATTGCCGACGCCATCGGCAGCGACCCGGCTCTGGCAGAGCGCGCCGCCATGCTG
>Ga0209075_1000129_pt1 | contig 65627 bp, 57 predicted proteins | sample Stecom2011_FD_187523 | JGI IMG/M metagenome (GOLD analysis project Ga0209075, IMG submission 187523) | Agricultural soil microbial communities from Utah to study Nitrogen management - Steer compost 2011 (SPAdes) (version 2) | ecosystem: Environmental > Terrestrial > Soil > Agricultural land...
GCTTGGGACAAATTAGACGTTTTAGGACGTATTTATGTGGCCCACGAAGGCATAAACGCCCAACTTTCCATCCCAGCAGACCACTTTAATCTGTTTAAAAATCATTTAGATACCATTTCTTTTTTAGAAAATGTGCGATTGAATATTGCCATTGAACACGACAACTTTTCATTTTTAAAATTAAAAGTGAAAGTGCGCGATAAAATTGTAGCCGATGGTTTAAACGATGAGACCTTTGATGTTACCAACAGGGGAATTCATGTGGAAGCCGAACAGTTCAACGAGCTTATAGACGATCCAAACGTAGTGTTAGTGGATATGAGAAACCACTACGAAAGTGAAATCGGGCATTTTAAAAATGCGGTGACTCCAGATGTGGATACGTTTCGGGAATCTTTAGACATTATTGAAGCCGACTTAAAAGATCATAAGGAAGATAAAAAATTGGTTATGTATTGCACTGGAGGAATTCGTTGCGAAAAAGCAAGTGCATATTACAAACATAAAGGGTTTAAAAATGTGTATCAATTAGATGGTGGCATTATCAATTATGTAAGACAGGTGGAAGCCAGAGGTTTGGAAAATAAATTTATAGGCAAAAACTTTGTGTTCGATGAGCGTCGTTCAGAGCGGATTTCTGAAGATGTAATCGCACATTGCCATCAGTGTGGCGAACCTGCCGATTTGCATACCAACTGTGCCAACGACGCCTGTCATTTATTGTTTATTCAGTGCGATGCGTGCAAAGAAAAAATGGAAAATTGTTGCTCTTCACATTGTCAGGAAATCATTCAATTGCCTTACGATGAGCAAAAAGAATTACGAAAAGGACAAGGTAATAGCAACGACATCTTTAAAAAAGGCCGTACAGATCACTTATCTTATAAAAAGGATTTGCGTAATATATTTGAAAATTTTAAAAGTAAAACTTCTTAAATCTTCAAGTTATGCAACATATAGAATTAATGGCACCTGCAGGAAACTTCGAGTCACTTCAAGCTGCTTTGGATAACGGTGCAAACTCCATTTACTTTGGAGTTGAGCAATTGAATATGCGCGCTCGTGCAACCGTAAATTTCACAATGGCCGATTTACCTGAAATTGCTAAAAGATGCGAAAAAAAACATGTTAGAAGTTATTTAACATTAAACACCATTATTTACGATCATGACCTGTCTGTTGTGAAAACCTTATTAAAAGAAGCTAAGGAAGCCAATATTACGGCTGTTATTGCCATGGATCAAGCTGTTATTGCTTCTGCTAGGGAAGTTGGAATGGAAGTTCATATTTCTACACAATTAAACGTAACCAACATCGAAACGGTTAAGTTTTACAGTTTGTTTGCCGACACCATGGTGTTGAGTCGGGAGTTGAGTTTGCGTCAAGTTAAAAAAATTACCGAACAGATAGAGAAAGATCAAATAAAAGGCCCTTCAGGCAGACTGATTGAAATTGAAATTTTTGGTCATGGCGCACTTTGCATGGCAGTTTCTGGAAAATGTTATATGAGTTTGCATTCGTATAATTCATCGGCAAATAGAGGAGCTTGTAAACAAAATTGCAGAAAAAAATATACAGTCATCGATCAGGAAACAGGTTTTGAAATGGAATTGGATAACGAATACATTATGTCCCCAAAGGACTTGTGTACCATCGATTTTCTAGATGAAATTGTCGATGCTGGAATTACAGTTCTAAAAATTGAAGGACGTGGCCGTGCGCCAGAATATGTAGCCAAAGTAATTAAATGCTATCGCGATGCTATAGATAGTGTTAGGGATGGATCTTACAGCAAAGAGAAAGTTATTACTTGGATGCAGGAACTGGAAAAAGTTTATAATCGTGGGTTTTGGAGTGGTTATTATTTAGGTCAGAAATTGGGAGAATGGAGTAATAGTTCTGGATCTCAAGCCACACAAAAGAAAGTGTATTTAGGCAAGGGCACACATTTTTATCCGAAAGCCAATATAGGCGAATTTAAAATTGAAGCTTTTGATATTAAGGTTGGAGACACTATATTAATTACGGGTCCAACTACAGGTGCCAAAGAAATGCAAGTGACAGAGATGAAGATAAACAATATGAATTCCGAGATGGCATCTAAAGGAGATTTGGTAACCCTTCCTATGGATTTTAGAATCAGACCTTCGGACAAATTATATAAAATTGTTGAAAATAAAGTAGAAGCCTAATGGTAATCGTTACCTTACAACGCCATAAGTGTATTGGATGCAATTATTGTGTGGAGATGGCTCCAAACCAGTTTCAAATGTCAAAAAAAGACGGAAAAACAGTGTTGTTGCATGCCGTGGAAAAGAAAGGGTTTCATACCTTAAAATCTAATGACCACGCAATTCTGGAAGCTTGCGAAAACGCTGTAAAAGCTTGTCCTGTCAAGATAATTAGCGTTAAAATAAACTGAATAATATTTCTGTAAAAATGAATATTTATAAACTCTTACAACTCAATAGAAAAATAAAAAGCCATAGAATTAAATTTCTAGGGCTCTATATGTTGCATCAGTTTAACCAACGTTATTTGGCTGTTAATTTAGACCCTGTTTTAGCCTGTAATCTACGCTGTAAAATGTGTTACTTTACCGATGCCGATTATGTAAAAACCTTAAAAGGGCAATTTAAAGATGACGAACTGGAGCAAGTGGCAAAAACCATTTTTAGGCGTGCTTTAAAACTTCAAATTGGCTGTGGTACCGAACCCACCTTATATAAGGATTTGGTAAAAGTTGTGGCATTAGGCAAGCAATACAACGTGCCATATATTTCTATTACAACCAATGCCAATTTATTGGATGAAGAAAAAATTGAAGCACTTTTAAAAGCAGGATTGAACGAGTTTACCATTTCACTCCATGGAGTACATAAAGAAAGCTATGAAAACTTTATGCAAAAAGCTAGTTACGAAAAATTCCACAATGCCTTTAATGCGTTTCAAAAACTAAAGAAACAATACGATTTTAAAGTGCGTATTAATTATACTTTCAACAAAGATAATTTCTACGAATTAGCCGATTTTTTCAAACATTTTAATGGCGAAAGTTTTGATATTCTTCAAATTCGTCCCATTCAGAAAATTGGAAATACGGAATACAACGATTTTAATTTAGATAGTATTCGAGATGATTATGCCGAGTTAATAGAAGGAATTAGAAGTCAATGTAAAGAAAATCAAATTACCTTATTGGCTCCTAATTCCATTCCTAAAAATCAAAGTGTTAATGCTTCTAGCTTAATTTTCGATTACACATTTTGTTACGTTTCTCCACAAAAATTCTGGAAAAACGGGTTCGATTGGAACAACGAAAGCTTTAATGCCTATTCCCAAAAAATTGGTTGGAGCAGGTTGTTGAGGTCTAATATTTTTAAATCTGAAAAAGAATTAAAATCCTTAGCAAACAGACTTAATTACGAGATTGAATTCAACTAAGTTATTGTTTCATGAATTTAAAGGTTTCCTGTGCACCTTCACTAGAAACAATCGATAGAAAATACATGCCTTTCGAAACATTGGAAACATCTATGCCATAAGTAGCTGTTCCATTAAAATCTATTGATTTTATCAATTTCCCACTAACATCAAAAACTTTAGCCGATTGTAGTGTTTTAGCCGTTTTTATAGTAATGTTATTTGTTACGGGATTCGGGTAAATACTAGTGGTTTCTAAACTGTTATCTTCAACACTTAAAGTGCCAACATTAAAGCTATGGGTAATGGTTTCGCCAGCATAAGTAGCTTGCCATTTCCACACACCTTCTTGATCGTATACCCCAGAAAAGTACCAATAATAATACCATGAAGAAGATGTGGTCTCTACGGTAATATCCCAATCGTACAAAAAGGAATTATCCGGTTTAATAATAGATAAATGTATATTGTCGCCAACTACTTGATCTTTAAAATAGGCAGCAAAGTAAATGGTATCATCTGTATTAAAATCATCACTAATATTCGGAGTTTCTGTAGTAGGACATGGTGGAAAAATATCCGGAGCATTATCATGAGTTAGCATGGCACTTATTCCAGAATCGTTGTATGGAATTTGTGTTTGCCACCAACTAGTTGAGTTCATATCATTACAAGCTCCCATAAATGGATCTACTAATTGGGTATAAGTACTATTGGTATGAACTTCAAAATGTAGATGTGGACCTGTAGAGTTTCCTGAGCTTCCAACCAATCCAATAACTTCACCTAAGACCACCATTTCTCCAACATTTTTGGTGGTTACAGAACCGTTTTTCATATGTCCATACCAAGCAATGCTTCCATCGCTGTGTTGTATATAAACGGCATTCCAAACATTGCTGTTAAAGTTGCAACTTCTGTCAAAACGTCCATCGCCTTTTGCAATTATTTGTCCAGGAGCAGCTGCAATAATTTCGGTTTGACCGTCGTCCATTTGCTTCCAAGTAAAAGGCCATAAATAGATATCAACCCCTTGATGGTTGTAGCCAGCTGCATCATCATAAGTGCGAGTGCCACAATTATAATCTGTTAGCTGATTGGGGTAGGCTGAATTATGATCCACATAACCAGAAATAGACCAAGTATTGTTGTAATTAAAACCAGCAGCTTGTTGTACCGGCCAAATAAATAATGGATGACCACCACGGTTATTACCTTCGTTAAAAGCTAGTTTATTTTGAAGTTTTAAGGCGGTAATATTGTTATTGGTTTCAATTTTGATGGCGGTTCTTTGTTCTTCGGTTAAACAAGGGATTCTGTTTTCATTAAAAACATATTCTCCACTTGTCATTACGGAGTTAAAATCTTGTGCTTGTGTTGTGTAAAATGGGAATAATACCAAGCAGATTAACAGAGATTGAGTAAAATTAGTTATCATGATTTCAGGTTTTAGTGATTTATTTATTCATCGTAAAAAAATGAAAATGTGAGCATAAAATGGATTAAAACCTTATTTTGAAATACGGATATTTTTACAAACAACTATATATCAATACATTAAAACCTTTATTGTTTTCTAAAAGCTCGCTAAGTGATATGCATTTTAACTTAATAAATAATCTTATCTTTACATCTTTAAATGAATTATTAATCTTCTTCTGAAGAATGCATTGTTTTTCAGAATCAATATATACATAAATTTTATGGGTTGTAACAGTTGCTCAACTGGAAAAGACGGACAACCAAAGGGTTGTCAAAACAATGGCACTTGTGGTACAGATAGTTGTAATAAGCTAACTGTGTTCGATTGGTTAGCCAACATGTCTCTTCCTAATGGCCAAGAACCTTTTGATTGGGTAGAAGTGCGTTTTAAAAACGGCAGAAAACATTATTATAAAAATTCAGAAAAATTAACCTTAAGCATTGGAGATGTGGTGGCAACACAGGCTCAATTTGGCCATGATGTTGGTATGGTTACGCTTACAGGCGAATTGGTTAGAATCCAAATGAAACGTAAAAAAGTTTCTGAAACGGATGATGAAATCTTGAAAATATATCGAAAAGCATCACAAAAAGACATTGATATCTGGTCTGAATATAGAGACAAAGAAGAACCAATGAAGGTGAAGGCGCGTCAATTTGCGATCGAAATTAAATTGCAAATGAAAATTTCGGATATTGAATTTCAAGGCGATGGTAGTAAAGCCACATTTTATTATACAGCCGAAGATCGTGTAGATTTTAGAGAGCTTATTAAAATGTTTGCTAGAGAGTTTAAAACCCGAATTGAAATGAAGCAAGTTGGCTTTCGTCAAGAAGCTTCCAGATTGGGAGGAATTGGGTCTTGTGGTAGAGAACTATGTTGCTCTACATGGTTAACAGATTTCCGTTCGGTTAGCACTTCGGCTGCACGATACCAACAATTATCTTTAAATCCTCAAAAACTGGCAGGACAATGCGGGAAATTAAAATGTTGTTTAAATTACGAATTGGATACGTATTTAGATGCACTTAAAGACTTTCCGAGAACAGATGCCAAGCTAATCACAGAAAAAGGAGTAGCAGTATACCAAAAATCGGATATTTTTAAAGGTCATTTATGGTATGCCTACGAAGGCGAATGGAGCAATTGGCATATAATTACAAAAGATCAAGCCAAAGAAATTTTAGAATTGAATAAGAAAAAAGAAAAAGTAGCAAGTTTGGAAGAATACGCTATAGACCTTATTCAAGATACTAAAAATGAATTTGAAAACGTTGTAGGACAAGATAGTTTAACGCGTTTTGATACTCAAAAACCTCATAAAAAGAATAAAAGCAAAAGCAGAAATAAAAAAAGAAGAAAACCCCAAAACAATAGTAATAATGCGAAATAGTGCCTTGTTCCTTCTTTTGGCCTTTGTTTTAGCATCTTGCGATTCTAAAAGTGTTTACGACACTTATAAATCTGTGCCCAATAAATGGCATAAAGATTCTATAATTAGCTTTAAGATACATCCACCAGATACATTAAATTCGTATAACCTATTTGTAAACCTTAGAAATAATAACGATTATAAATATAACAACCTGTTTTTAATTGTCGAGATGAAATTCCCACATGGAAAAACCATACAAGATACTTTAGAGTATAAAATGGCACAACCTAATGGAGAATTTTTAGGCACAGGATTTGCAGATATAAAAGAAAATAAGTTGTGGTATAAAGAACAGGTGGTTTTTAATGAAGCTGGAGATTATACGGTTAACATACAACAAGCCATGAGGGAAAATGGGGAGGAAAAAGGCGTTGTTGATTTAGAGGGAATCACTGATATTGGATTTCGGATTGAAAAAACTGAAAAGTAATTAAGATAATTTTTTAAACTTAAGACCGTTTAACCTTAAGTTATGTAACATATATGGCTAAAGAAAAAAAGAAACAAACAGAAAAAACACAAGATTTTTCAACCTATGTTCGCTGGTTTTGGAAACTGTTTATTGCAGGTATTTTATTTGTTGTACTGCTATTTCTATTAGCGTCTTGGGGCGTTTTTGGTGAGCTTCCAGACTATACCCAATTAGAAAACCCGAAGACAAATCTAGCCACAGAAATTATTTCTTCAGATGGAAAGACTCTAGGGAAGTTCTATTTTAATGACAACAGAACACCTGTAAGTTTCGATGATTTGTCGCCAGACTTGGTGGATGCTTTAATTGCTACTGAAGACGCTCGTTTTCATGAGCATTCAGGAATTGATGCTCGTGGAACTTTAAGAGCTTTCTTTTTCTTGGGAAAAAGAGGAGGAGCCAGTACGATTTCCCAACAGTTGGCACGTCAGTTATTTGTTGGTGTTCGTTCAAAAGGCTGGGATAAATATACTCAGAAACTAAAGGAATGGGTAATTGCCATTCGTTTAGAGCGTCAATATACCAAAGAAGAAATTATTGCCATGTATTTTAATATCTACGACTTTGGTAATAATGGGGATGGCATTCGTTCTGCATCCAGTATTTATTTCGATAAAGAACCTAATGAATTAGACCTTAAAGAGTCGGCTATGTTGGTAGGCATGTTTAAAAACTCCTCCCTCTATAATCCGAGAGAACACAGAAATCCAATTGGTACCAGAAACAGACGGAATGTGGTTTTAAGCCAAATGGAGAAATATAATTATATTTCTGAAAAAGTGATGGATTCTCTTCAAAAAACGGAATTGGATTTACGCTATTCGCCACAATCACATCGCGATGGAATTGCTACTTATTTTAGAGCATATCTAGATGGTTTTATGAAAGATTGGATTAGAAACAATCCAAAACCAGATGGCGAAAAATACAATTTATATGGCGATGGTTTAAAAGTCTATACAACCATAGATTCCAGAATGCAAAAATATGCCGAAGATGCCGTGTTACAACACATGCCAAGGCTACAAGCAGAATTTGATAAGCAAAATACTCCAGATAGAAATCCAACAGCTCCATTTTTAGAATTGAGCAAAAGTGATATTGATGCACTTATGAATCGTTCTATGAGACAAAGTGAACGTTGGAGACACATGAAATTCGATTTAGAAAAAAGTGATGATCAAATTATTGCCGCTTTTAATGAGCCAACGCAAATGAGTGTTTTTTCGTGGAAAGGCGAAATAGATACCATTATGAAACCTATGGATTCGATGCGTTATTATAAGTCGTTTTTGCATCCAGGCATGATGTCTATGGATCCACAAACCGGCCATGTAAAAGCTTGGGTTGGCGGTATGAATTACAGACATTTTCAATACGATCACGTAAAACAAGCTAGAAGACAAGTGGGTTCCACATTTAAACCCTTTGTTTACGCAACGGCCATAGATCAATTGCATTTATCGCCATGCGACGAGCTTCCAAATACACAAATAACCATAGAGGCTGGAAAATTTGGAAATCCGGAGCCATGGACACCTAAAAATTCCGATGGGCAATATGGTGGATCACGAACTTTAAAAAGTGCCTTGGCAAATTCCATAAATACAATTACAGCTCGATTAATGGATAAAGTTGGGCCACAACCTGTGGTCGATTTGGTAAAGAAATTAGGTGTGGAAGCAGAGATTCCTGTAGTACCTTCCATTGCCTTAGGAACAGCCGATTTAAGCGTTTACGAAATGGTTGGAGCGTATTCCGCCTTTGCTAATAAAGGGGTTTATACCAAGCCTGTTATGGTAACACATATAGAAGATAAAAACGGTACTATTTTGTATCAATTTACACCAGAAACCAGAGATGTGCTAAGTGAGGAAGCTGCTTATGTTACTGTTAAGTTAATGGAAGGTGTAACCGAAGGAGGTTCGGGAGCAAGATTAAGACGTACTTGGATGCCAGAAAGTGGTGTTTACAAAGAAATAATGACAGGTTATCCATACGGATTTACAAATCCGATTGCTGGTAAAACAGGAACAACCCAGAACCAAAGTGATGGATGGTTTATGGGCATGGTTCCAAACTTGGTAACTGGAGTTTGGGTTGGTGCCGAAGATCGAGCAGCACATTTTAGAACCATTACTTACGGACAAGGAGCTTCTATGGCATTGCCAATTTGGGGCGTATATATGAAAAGTTGTTTTGCAGATGAAACTTTAGACATATCGACTTCCGCTTTTGAAAGACCTTTAGAACTTACCATAGAAGTAGATTGTGCCAATTATGATCCTGATGGTCATTCAGATAATTCGACGCCAGGTGTTAAGATGCCTGACGAATTGGATTTCTAGCTTATCACATAATAGAAACATATAAATTTTGCCATTCTTTTTAGAATTGCTTTTTTATTTTCTCTCCTTTTTTTTACTTAAAAACTTTTTTTGACAGTAATTACGGAAAAACCGTAATGGTTTTTCAACTTTTCGATGAACGGCATAAATTTCTTACAAATCCTTGCATATTTAGTTTTTTTTTTTTTTTACGTTTGGACTGTTGAAAGGAAAGACATTAAGTTTTGTATTCTTAATAATCTTGCTTGAAATATGTTTAGATTGGATTTATTTTAGTTTTTCTCCCAAAACTAACTAATAGCATAAACCTCTAAATTATTTAAATTAAACTTATGAAAAAAACTAAATTACTGAACAGATTATTATTGCTTTTAATAGCAACTACGTTAACTTTAAATTCTTGTAGCAATGAAGAATATGAAGGGAATTTTAATTCCAATGAAAATCAAACGTTTCAAGGCATTGAAATAACGGAAGATATTGCTAAAGAAGTAGCCCTAAATTTTTATAACAGAACCTATAGATCAGGAGGTGAATTAGCAAGAAATGAACAACAAACATCAAGAGTTGAATCTACAGAAATAATTAAAGACTTTAATGATGACACGGGTATTTACATTGTTAATATAGAACCAGAAGGCTTTGTTTTAGTGACTTCAAATTCTAAAAACGTACCAATTGCAGCTCATTCTGAAACTGGAAATTTCGAATTAAATGAAAACTCACCAGATGGACTAAAAAGTTGGATTGCAGAAAACATTATCTTTAACGATATGTTGGAAACCAGGGAACCAATTGAAGAAATAGATAAACAATGGTATTACTTATCAGAAGGTAGAATGCCATATCCTGGAGATGGAGAAGGAAATGGAGAAAGCCCAAACCATACTGTAAGGTACAGTCATACGGTAAACGAACAAATTGGGCCTTTAATGCAAACAACTTGGAGACAAAGTTATCCATATAGTTATTATACGCCAAACAATAATCCAACAGGTTGTGTTGCTGTAGCTATGGCACAAATAATGAGATATCATGAATGGCCAAATACGTTTAATTGGTCTATAATGCCTAATTATTCTACTTTTACTGGTACACCAAGTTCTGGAAGTTTAGAAGTAGCTTCACTAATGTATGATATTGGCACTAATGTAAATATGCAATATTCAGAAATTGAATCTGGAGCTTATTCTGAAGATGCACTTTATGCTTTGGTAAATAATTATGGATATTCTTCAACAGCAAATTATTCTGATTATAATTTTAGTACTGTAAAACAAGAAATTAAAATGTACAATCGTCCTGTATACATGGACGGCTTTCATGCTTATGATACCGAAACAACTGGTTGGTGGTTCTGGGAAGATACAGATATAACTTATACAATTGGTCACGCTTGGGTTAGTGACGGTTACAAACAACAGTATGATGTATATATCCATAACGAAGGTACAGTGTATGAATATACACAGCAGGAAAATAGATACGAATGGTTGTATATGAATTGGGGTTGGGGTCTAAATTATGGTGGAAACGGGTGGTTTTATAAAAATTTTATAAATAATAACGGAACCACAATAAATGTTGATGGAATTGAAGTAAACCCAAATTTTCAATACAAAAGAAGATGTATCTATAGCATAAAAAAATAACCTAAAATATATTATTATGAAAAATGCAATTATTTTATTTTTGTTAGGAATTATAATGGTTTCTTGCAATTCAGATGATGAAAATAATAATACACCAAGCTATTATAACCTTAATGCTGGTGTCGAATTCAAAGTGTCATCACCTTCTGGAGTTGATTTATTGAACCCCAATAACGCTAACGCTTATTTAGCAGAAAATATTAAAATTTATTATTTAAGAAATGGTGAGGTTGAAGAAATATATAATCCAAATATGACCGCACCTCGCAATTTTACTATTGTCACACCTGAAGACTCTGGAGAGGATTTTTACGTTATGACCATTGGGTTAAATAGTTCTGGGCTTGAAAACGTCATTACTTATATAGAATGGAACGACACGGATACAGATACCATTAGAGCTAATTTCCGTTCGGGTAACAATTATTTGCTTATAACTAAAGCTTGGTATAATGATGAGCAAATATTTGATGAAGACATAATTCCTGAAACCGTGCCTGAAATTATAAAAGATTAAAATAATTTATTACCAAATCTAGACATATTAATTTTGCCATTCTTTTTTAGAATGGCTTTTTTATTTCGTATTTTTCCACTACAAAAAAAGACAGTAACATGATTAATAAAAAAGTGGCGAATGTTCATGAAGCGCTTCAAGGTGTTTCAGATAATATGACCTTTATGCTTGGTGGTTTTGGGCTTTGCGGAATTCCAGAAAATAGTATCAACGAGCTTGTAAAATTAAACCTAAAAGGCTTGACCTGCATTTCAAACAATGCGGGAGTAGACGATTTTGGCTTGGGCTTACTACTTCATAAAAAACAAATAAAGAAAATGATTTCGTCTTACGTAGGTGAAAATATGGAATTCGAACGTCAAATGCTAAGTGGCGAATTGGATGTGGAATTGGTGCCTCAAGGAACTTTGGTAGAACGCTGTCGTGCTGCACAATCTGGTTTTCCTGCGTTTTTTACACCTGCAGGTTATGGAACCGAAGTAGCAGAAGGTAAAGAAGTTCGAGAATTTAATGGAAAAATGTACATCTTGGAACATGCCTTTAAAGCCGATTTTGCTTTTGTAAAAGCATGGAAAGGCGATGCTGCTGGAAATTTGGTTTTTAAAGGAACTGCTAGAAATTTCAATCCAGCCATGTGCGGTTCTGCAAAAATTACCGTTGCTGAAGTCGAAGAATTGGTTCCTGTTGGAAGCTTGGATCCAAATCAAATCCATATTCCAGGAATTTTTGTACAACGTATTTTTCAAGGAGAAACTTATGAAAAACGTATTGAACAACTTACTGTTAGACAAAAAAGTTAAATAAAAAAGTTATAAGTACTTGAAGTGCGCTAAAGTTTTAGGACTTATTATGTGCAACTTTAAATACTTAAAACTCTAGACACTTATAACTAAAAATATGTTAGATAAAATAGGAATTGCTAAACGTATAGCACAAGAAGTACAAGATGGCTATTATGTTAACTTAGGAATTGGTATTCCAACCTTGGTGGCCAATTATGTAAGAGACGGTATAGAAGTGGAATTTCAAAGTGAAAATGGCATTCTAGGAATGGGACCTTTTCCGTTTGAGGGCGAAGAAGATGCCGATCTTATCAATGCGGGAAAACAAACCATTACGGCCTTACCAGGCGCTAGTTTTTTCGACTCGGCCATGAGTTTTTCTATGATTCGTGGACAACATGTCCATTTAACCATTCTTGGAGCCATGGAAGTTTCGGAAAACGGCGATATAGCCAATTGGAAAATTCCAGGAAAAATGGTAAAAGGCATGGGAGGCGCCATGGATTTGGTATCCAGTGCCGAAAATATTATTGTGGCCATGATGCATACCAACAAAGAAGGAGAATCCAAATTACTTAAAAAATGTAGTTTGCCTTTAACAGGAGTCGGCTGTGTTAAAAAGATTGTAACCAATTTGGCTGTTTTAGAAGTAACTAAAAAAGGTTTCAAACTCTTAGAACGTGCTCCGGGAATTTCGGTGGAAGACATTCAAAAAGCTACAGAAGGTACTTTAATTATTGAAGGGGACATCCCTGAAATGAGTTTATAACAAGATTTTTATTTTTTATGGTAAACTTTCTAAACGAATTCTATTTGACCTTAATGAAAAATAGAAAATACAATTAAAATGAGTATCTAAAAACTCTGGATACTTAAAATATTTTGCCACGAATTCACGAGTTTATACCTAATAGTATTCGTGAATTCGTGATTTTTTTTATAATCTCTAAAAGTATTTGTACTTAGTGAGCTGTTTGCTTCAGAATTTTGCGTCACAAATCCGAAATCAAAACATAAACATTCGTGAATTCGTGGTTTTTTTTCATACAATTTTGAACACAAATAGAATTTCATTTTCCATGATTTTCCATTTCAACTTCAGAAACTAACAAATTAACATTTGTGAACCTGTCTACCGATAGGTAGATTCGTGGCGAAATATATAATTTCAAATTAAATAATTATAAAATTTTGTAGGAAAAAACATAATAAAATATCTTAAAAGTTAAATTTTAATGCATTTCAACGATTTATTGTGTCTTTTAGCTGAATTACTCAAAAAAAGTTACATATTAGCAAAACCAAATCGAATGAAACTAATTAACCTAACTCTTTTGAAATCTTGAATTTATAATTTGCCCCAAATCTATTATAAATTGAGACTTAAAAGAAAGTAGATCCCAAATCTACCAAAAACTAACTTATTATGAATTTTGCCCCAAATCTACCTGAACAACCTACAAATTACGAGAGCAAACTTTATTCTAGTTTGCTAAGTACTGGACGCTTTATTAAAAGCTTAATGTATCTAACTAAAAAAATATTCATGCTATAATCCCTTTGGGATGGCATGAATTAATTTTTTGGTGTAGTCCTTCTTCGGATGATTATAGATAACATCTGCATCGTCCATTTCTTCAATTTGTCCTTGACTCATAACAATTAATTGATCGGACATGTATTTTACCACGGCCAGGTCGTGAGAAATAAATATGTAAGTAAATCCAAAATTCTCCTTCAAATCATTCAATAAATTAAGCACTTGCGCTTGTACTGAAATATCCAAAGCAGAAACCGACTCGTCGCATATAATTAATTTAGGTTCTAAAGAAATAGCTCTGGCAATGCCAATTCGTTGTCTTTGTCCTCCAGAAAACTCATGTGGATATCTATTAAAAAACGATTCATCCAAACCAACTTTTTCTAGTAAATCTAAAACCATTTCTTTTCTTTCTTTTTCTGAAGCTCCAATGCCGTGAACTTTCATAGGTTCCATGATAGCTCGTCCTACAGGAATACGTGGGTTTAAAGACGCATAAGGATCTTGAAAAACAATTTGAATATCTTTCCGCAACTTTCTAATGGCGTTTTTAGAAAGCTTGGTAATATCTTTTCCTTCATATAAAATAGAACCAGAAGTGGCTTTATCCAATTGTAGAATGGCATTTGCTAATGTGGATTTCCCACAACCAGACTCACCTACCAATCCAAGGGTTTCACCCTCATATAATTTAAAACTCACCTGATCTACAGCCTTAAAAATTTCAGGTTTTGAAAACCATCCAGATTTTGAGATATAGGTTTTTTCTAAATTAACAACTTCTAATAAAGGGGATTTTGAATAAATATTTTTGTGAAAAGCTTTTCTGTCTTCACTTGAAACAAGAGTTCTATCTGTTGTTTCATTCATGAAATCCTTTATGGTTGGAAGTCTTTTCAATCTCACATCCAACGAAGGTTTCGAATTGATTAAAGCTTTTGTATATATATGTTCAGGATCTTTAAAAATTTGTTGCACAGGACCTTGTTCCACAATTTCTCCTTGATACATAACTAAAATCCGATCTGAAATTTCAGAAACCAAAGACAAATCGTGCGAAATAAAGATAATACTCATGTCTTCTTCAGCTTGCAACTGTTTTAAGAGCAAAATAATCTCTTTTTGAACGGTGACATCCAAAGCTGTGGTTGGCTCGTCTGCGATTAGTATTTTGGGTTTGCAAGCAATAGCCATAGCAATCATAACCCGTTGTTTTTGTCCACCAGAAATTTCGTGAGGATAAGCATTAAAAACCCGATTTGGATCTGGAAGTTTTACTTTTTTAAAAAGTTCCAAAGTTTCAGCTTTTGCCTCTTTTTTAGAGCATTTTGTATGCTGTAATAAAATTTCTTGAACTTGTTTTCCACAAGTCATGGACGGGTTTAAAGAACTCATAGGTTCTTGAAAAATCATGGCAATTTCGTTCCCTCTTATCTTCTGAAATTCTTTAGTAGCTACTTGGGTTAAATCTACATCTTCAAACAAAATACTTCCATGAGTAATTTTTGAAATATTTTTTGGAAGTAAACCAAGTATAGCAAGAGATGACACCGATTTTCCAGAGCCAGACTCCCCAACAATACCGAGGATTTCATTGGTATTTAGATGAAAGGAAATATCGCGGATTATTTCTTTCTCTATCTTATTAGACAAGAAAGAAATAGATAGGTTCTCTACGCGAAGTAAATAAGTATTTGGCATAGGTAAATGTAGCTATTTTGTATTTTTTAATTACGGTTTTCCCGTAATTATATTCAATAATGAATGTATTTAATCGAAAAACAAAAAAATATATTTTCATATTCGTAAAAAATATCTACATTCATGAGATTTTAATAATAATTAATCCAACAAATTCAATAATTCTCATGAAAAACACTATTACTTTACTAATAATGGGTTTTCTGCTAATTGGAAATAGTTTCGCCCAAGAGCGAAATTGTGCTTCCATGGAAAACCTAGAATACCGGCTGCAACAGGACCCAGGTCTTGCACAAAAAATGGCTCAAATTGAGTCTTACACACAGAACGTAGTTCAAAACATGGAACAGAACAGAATAGAAGGTTCTATCATAACAATTCCTGTGGTTGTACACGTTATTTACAGTAATTCGAACGAGAATATCAGCGACGCTCAAATCTTGTCGCAAATTCAAGTATTGAATGACGATTTCAGAAGAATGAATTCGGATGCAAATAACACTTGGTCTCAGGCTGCAGATACGCAAATTCAATTTTGTATGGCAAGCGTAGATCCTAACGGAAATCCAACCAATGGAATTACTAGAAAATCTTCTACAAAAACATCTTGGGGAACCAATGATGCTATGAAAAAATCCTCGCAAGGCGGTGTAAATCCTTGGGATGCTTCTCAATATTTAAACATGTGGGTTTGTAATATTGGAGGTGGAATTCTTGGCTATGCTCAATTTCCAGGAGGAAGTGCTGCTACTGATGGCGTTGTTATTGGTCCAAATTATTTTGGAAGTAAAAATGGCGGTTCAGGATTTTATTTAGCTTCACCTTTCAATTTAGGAAGAACAACAACCCATGAAGTAGGTCACTTTTTAAACCTTCGTCATATTTGGGGAGATGGTGGATGCTCTGTTGACGATTTTGTAAGCGACACACCAACATCTGATGCTGCAAATTACGGTTGTGCCACAGGACATGTGTCTTGTGGAACTACAGATATGGTTCAAAATTATATGGATTATAGCGATGATGCCTGTATGAATTTATATACCGTAGGACAAAAAAACAGAATGCGAGCCATTTTACTTCCTGGAGGTTCTAGAGCTAGCCTTGGAGCTTCAACAAAATGCAATGGTGGAGGAACTACTCCTACGTGTTCAGATGGCGTTCAAAACGGTGATGAAACAGGAGTTGACTGTGGTGGATCTTCTTGTGCACCTTGTCAGACATCTTGCACAGGCAATGAAGTAATTCTTTCCATTAAATTCGATAATTATCCAGCAGAAACTGCTTGGTCACTTAAAAACGCAAATGGAACAACAGTAGCTTCAGGTGGAACTTATGGATCTCAATCTGGTGGTTCTACTATATCAGAAACATTATGTTTGGCCGATGGATGCTATACCTTTACAATAACCGATACTTATGGAGATGGCATTTGCTGTTCTTATGGTAATGGAAACTATTCTGTAACTGGTTCAACTGGAGTATTGGTTTCAGGAAGTTCGTTTGGAGCTTCGGCAGCGACTAATTTCTGCGTAGGAAGTGCTCCAGTACCAACTTGTACAGATGGCATTCAAAATGGAGATGAAACAGGAATCGATTGTGGAGGTTCTTCATGTGCACCTTGCTCAACAGGAGGGACAGATTTACTTCATGAGGGTTATTTCGAGTCTGGCTGGGATGGATGGTCTGATGGTGGAAGCGATTGCGCGCGTTATTCGGGATCTCGTTCTTACGAAGGAAATTACTCCATTGAGTTAAGAGATAATTCTGGAACGGCTTCGGCAATGACGTCACCATCCTTTAATTTGTCAGCATACAACCAAGTGGAAGTAAAGTTTTATTTCTACGCATACAGTATGGAAACTAATGAGGATTTCTGGTTGCGTTTCTATAATGGTTCTAGTTGGACTACAGTTGCAAGTTATGCAAGTGGTGTTAATTTCAATAATAACACTTTCTATACAGCAACCGTTACGTTAGATGCTTCAAAATATAATTTTGCAAGCAACTCTCAATTTAGATTCCAGTGTGACGCCAGCAATAACAGCGATTATATTTATATAGATCAGGTTACTATTAGAGGTATTGGAACGGGTACTAGAGGATTAGGAAATTCTATTGAAGCCATTAGAACTCTAGATACAGCTGATGGTTTTGCTTCTGAAGAAGATTTCTTATTATATCCAAATCCTGTTAAAGGATCTGTATTGAATGTGAAATTGCCAGGAAACACTTCAGGAACTTTCAGAATTATTAATATGGTTGGTCAGGTTGTGCTTACCGGAAACTCCATTAAGGAAATAAACGTGAGCAGCTTAAAAACCGGCATGTACTTTATAGAAGTAAATGATGGTGAAGAAATTATGACTAAGAAATTTATTAAACAATAGTTGTAATTAATCTATTGAAACAAGAAGTCCAGAGTGAAAGCTCTGGACTTTTTTATTTTATTATTTGGGTGAAATAAAAAAAAACTTTGTTAGTTGGACTCTATGTTAAACTACACTACTTTATAGAAGCAGATAACTGAATAAGATCGATACACTCTTTATAAGTCTTTTCGAATGGAATTCCATTTTTAGGATCATATTCACTTAGTTTGATGTAAATATCTTTTCTCACATCCTGACAGGTATTCACATAAAAATCATGACCATCAATTTTCCCGAATTTTCTGTATGAAATTAATTCTTGTAAAGGATATACAATAAGATGATCTATTTTGTCTTTAATTTCTATGTCGCTACAATCTTCACAAATTGAGGTATATTGAGTGAGTTCGCCAATATATTTATGTAGTAGTTTATCTGTAAAAAGATGAGAGGCTTCGTGATATATTCTTGTTCTAAGATTGTTGTCCAGTTCTAAAATAGTATTTTGTATGGTTGGTTCTTTTGGATCCTCGCAAATATTTGCAACAATAACCGCTCTTTTCTTCGGATTGTATTTGTCGTAATATGTTACGGCTTTGTTGTTTGCATTGTTGGTAAGCTCAACAATAACAATGAGTTCCATTCCCTTTTCTTCAGATTGATAAAAGGTTGTAATGGTGTTAAAAAGTTGTTCTTTATCTAATTGTATTTGGACCTTTTCAACGGCTTTTTCATAAAACTCTTGATTGTCTGTGTAAAAGGATTTGAAATCCGTTTTATGATAAAAATCGATAAGAAGTGGTCTTATTGAATCCATTTCTTCTTTTGAAACGCCATAAGTTGGAAATTCTTTTGAATAAATAGGATCCATTTTAAAGTTTTCTAAAGTATCATACATGAAACCTATAGTTGGAAAATCAATTCCCATAGTTTCGTGATCATATATGTACTGAATTAACGGATGACTTTTATAAGGCTCGAAATAGGTGTTTATTCTGTTTAAATAGGCTGTTTTACAAGGAGCTAAATCTGGAGGTAAATCGTCTTGAACAGCAAGATTAAAAATTGTTCTAAAAAATTCGGTACGCTCGTCTACCTTAAAAATTATTTTGTTTTGCTCAAAACTAGAGGGGTTCTCAGTTTTAATTGTTCTTTTTTCTTTGCAAGAGAAAATAGTTATTATCAGGATTAAACTAGTAATGAATATGGATTTGCTCATGGTTTGTTTTAACTATACAGATTATTCCTTGTTAAGAATGTTACAGCTATTATTTAAGGTATAAAAAAACTGAATGGTTATATATGAACAATCTCATTCTCCTGAAGTAACTCTTCACCTCGAAGTCTTAAGAAAATTTGAGCCACTGCAATGGTGTCTTTTTCGCAATAAGTAGTACTTCTATCTATGGACTTTTATGTTGTAAAATAACCAAAAGTTTTTTCGGATCTTGTCTATTGTCCCAAAATGCGGAAATTATTATTTGCGTATTGGTTACTTTATAATATATGTTAAAGTGACCTAAAGAAGTCACTTTTATATCATTGAAATCAGTCGATTTGTTAATAAAGGGTTTTTTGGAAATTTGCTTGGTTTTATCAGAAACCAATCTCATAAGTTTCTTCGAATAAGCATTAGATTTATTTCGTTTTGCCCAATATTCCAAAACCCCAACGAATTGAAGATCTGCTGTTTTAGTCCAAACTACATTGCGTTGAGCCATTCTAGATTTCGTTTATCCATGGCTTCTTGAGAAATCAATTTTCCGGCTTTAATGTCTTCTTCACTCATTTCTAACATGGTTTTCTGTTCTTTCGTTAGTTCAATAATTTCTGAATCAGAGGTACTTGATGAAATTAGTGTACTAAGTGCTTCTAAAAAATCCTTGTTTTTAATGGACATAATTTTGTCTATTAATTCGTTTCTTAGGTTATTTACCGTTTTCATTTTATGTTTCTTTTTTAGCAATCTTACTATTTACTAAAGTACCATATTTTAATAGCCTTTCAAAATTCTAACTAATTTTAGCAGTTGTTTCTTAAAAAGGATTTTGTGGTAGGAATATAAATTAGTGACACGTCTCTAAATTACTTATTATATATGAACAATCTCATTCTCCTGAAGTAACTCATCACCTCGAAGTCTTAAGAAAATTTGAGCCACTGCAATGGTGTCTTTTTCGCAATAAACAATAATTCTGTCTATTTGGTTTTCTTCATAATACACTCTGTAAACTTCACTACCATCTATATCGTCTTTTGGCGAAGGAATGCCTAAAATATTGGTCAGTAATTTTAAAGACGTATAATGTTTGTAATCGCCAAATTTCCATAATTCTAAGGTGTCGAGATGAGGAACTTCCCAAGGTTTTTTTCCGAAGAGATTCAGTTTATATGGTAATTCTATGTTATGGATAATCATCCTTCTGGCTATATATGGAAAATCGAATTCCTTACCATTATGAGCACATAACAAATGTTTGGTCTGACTAAAATGTGAAACAAGCAGGTTTTTAAAATCTTTTAGAATCTTGGTTTCTTCCCCATAAAAGGAAGTCACTCTAAAGGCTCTAACATCTCCTTGATTTTTAAAATATCCGACAGAAATACAGACTATTTTTCCAAACTCTGCCCAAATTCCTGCTCTATCGTAGAATTCTTCAGCTGTAAATTCGTCTTTTCTTTGGTATTGGGTTTTATGCTCCCAAAGTTCCTGTTTGGTTTTATCTAAATCGGTAAAATGCTGATTTTCCGGAACGGTTTCAATGTCCAGAAAGAGGATGTTTTCGAGATTTAGTTTGTCAATCATCTCCTAAAATTTAAGACTTAGATAATAAAGTTACACATTGTTTTCCAAATATTCCAGCAATTCCTGCAGCAAGGCCTCCAATAATTCCGGTAACTAGAATTAAAAGATAGGCATTTCCGTTTAAAGGTAATAATACGGCCATCTTTTTAGCTAGAATAAAATCGTTGGCATTGCTTAACCAAAACGAATATCCCATCCAAAAAACAGTAATGGCCAAAAAAGGAATCACAAAAACCGAAGCCTGTTTCAAACTAAAAAACATACTTGTTGCGAAAGCTGCTACCATAATAGACCACCAAGGTAAAAATTGAGATAGAATAAGTGCAACAAGAATAGTTGCTATAAAATTGATAATATTTTTTGTCATGATTATGGAGTTAAAGTTTGTGTTGAAATAACACCTTCTGTATTATTTTGATCTTGAATAAAAAGGGCTTCAAAATATTCGCCAACAGCCCAACGGTCTATAAAATTATCATAATATTTACTTCCTGGATTTCCAGATTGTCCACCTGGATAAATACCTAGAGCTGTTGGAGGCGAGGTCATTTCTACAATCATTCTCCAAGAAGGGCCATGGTTGGTATCGGCTGCATTTACTGTATTTCTATCACCACCAATAGGTAAATTGAACCTTGAAAAAGCTGGTAAACCTTGTAATAAATGGCCAACATAAGTGCCTTTATAGGCTTGCCAATTATAATCGCCATGAATTTCTTTCCATGCGTTAAGTTCTTGGACGGTTTCTTTAAAAGTGATTAAAAACAGATCTTTAGCTGTTTCTTTTTCTGGTGTTGCAACAATATCCATAAAGTCGTCTTCTGGATGATTTTTAAGCATATAAATGGTTTGGTAAACAAAAGGCATCATATAGGCTATGTTTTCATTTTCAAATTCATCCCAAGTTAAAGGGTATAATTTCTTCCACCATAAATCCCAAACACTTGGCGCTGTTTTGTCAATATCACTATTATAATCCCAAGCTTTAATAAGTTTTAAAACGCCTTGCTCTTCTTTATTTAAATTGGAAACATCCATGTGTTCAAGCATGTATGGCAATAATTCGGAAGCTTTTAAATTGTAATTGTTGTTTAGAAGATCTTTAAAATCTTGAATATTGAATTTTTCTTTAGAGTTAAAGAAATCGTTAATCACTCTGTTTCTATAAGTTTCATAGCCATCGTTAAATACATAAAACGGATACGATTCATCTACAGGATGCTGATTGGCAGAACTGACAAAACCACGTTCTGGATTTTTTGAAAACGCATTGTATTCCTTAGGAATAAAACTTTGCCAGTCGTTATCTGGATTGCTGCCATCCATTAAGAATTTACCTTGCCCTTGCCATTTATTTGGAAATAATCCTTGAATCCAAATGGCAATATCTCCAGAAGTAGAAGCAAAAGCGAAATTTTGTGCAGGAGCTACCCAGTGTTGAAGAGCTGCCAAATAATCGTCGTAATTTTTAGATGAGTTTAAATCAATTAATGTTCTTTGATTATTGCCGCCAATATGTCCAATCCATTTCATGGCATAGCCTTCTTTTTGGCCATTTCCTTTAAAAGTATGATCGTAACTTACAGGTCCATGGTGGGTGTAAACTACAGAGTCTAAATAGGTTTCTTTCCCTCGAATTTTAATTTCTTCAACTCTTAAAGTAGCATCTTTCCAGACGTTATTATATTTGTATTGCGATCGGCTTTCATCTTTAAATTCAATTTTATACCAATCCATAACATCTCTTGTGGCATTAGTTTCTCCCCAAGCAATATCCGTATTAAAACCCGAAACCACACCCATAGCACCAGGAAGCGTGGCTCCGTAAGAGTTGTGTTCTGGAGTAGCCAATTGCATTACAAACCAAATGGAAGGCAAGTTGAGTCCTAAATGTGGGTCGTTGGCAAGAATAGCATTTCCTGAATAAGATTTTTCACCTGAAATAGCCCAATTATTACTTCCGTTATTAGCATGAGGTTTTTCCATGGTTTCCGAAATGGCATCCAATGGTAATTCGCTTAATGGCGTTTTAGTGATGGCCGTATCTATGTAACTCCAGTCTGTATCTTTTGGAATAATGGGATCGTTCACATCAAAAAAATCGGGATATAAAACATCGAATCTTTCTTCTCCTAATAATCTTAAAGCATTGGTGTATTCTAGATCGTGTTGTCGGCCACATAACATATCCGTCATATACATGAGCAAATAGGCTGTTTTATCTACAGACCATAATTCAGGTTTATAACCTAATAACTTGTACTCAATCGGATAATTTTTTGGATGTAAAGATTGAATGTAGCTGTTTACACCATCACTATAAGCTTTAAGGAATTCTAAAATCTCTGGATCGTCTGCTTCCATTTTTTTAATGGCATTTTCTGCTCCAAAACCCATGCCCTTTCTGCGTTGGGCTCTGTCGTAATCCAATGCTTTTTCTCCTATAATTTCTGAAAGTCTTCCAGAAGCGGCAAAGGTTTGAAAATCCATTTGCCAAAGTCGATGCTTAGCTGTAATGTACCCTTGAGCTCTATATAAATCGCTGTCATTTTGTGCGAAAATGTGTGGCACTAGTTCTTCGTCATAATGAATGGTAACTTTAGCTGAAAGTCCGTCCATTTGAACATTCCCAATGGTAGCTTCCGTTTTTTCATTTTGCCAAATCCCTTGTGCTGGATTTAGAAATTCGCCTAATGCCGGAACAGCTTCAAATTTGGTGTTTAAGACGAAAAAAATCCCGATTAGTAACACTAAAGATATTAGAAATTTGAGGTATTTCATTTATTGAGATGTATTGTGGTTTGTAGATTTGATAGCAGCGTGCTGCGATGCGTCTTGATTTTAAAACTAAAGATAGAATATTTTTATGGAATATGCGCTGTTGGAAATTTCAGACTTAAAACAAACTTTGTTGTTTATACGGGCTTTCGTGTTCCAGCAACCATTTTTTTCGATGCAACCCTCCAGCGTAACCTGTTAAACTTCCATCGCTTCCTATAACACGATGACAAGGAACAACAATCCATAGAGGGTTTTTACCATTGGCATTTGCTACGGCTCGAATGGCTTTAACATCACCAAGTTGTCTTGAAAGTTCTAGATAAGACCAGGTTTTTCCGTAGGGAATGGTTTTCAACTCTTCCCATACCTTCTTTTGAAAAGTGGTTCCTTCTGGATTTAATTGAATATCGAAATGGGTGCGTGTGCCTTCAAAATATTCTTGAAGTTGTTGCACGCAGTCTTCTAATTCTATGGGAATGACATCCGTAGTTTTTTCGTCGGAATTTAATATGATAATGGATGAAATTCCATTTTCATCTCCAGTTATTTTGGTGAAGCCTAGAGGCGTTTTTATAATGCAGTCTTCCATTAATCTTCGGGTTTAATAACGTCTATTAATCCAAGCCGCTTGGCTCTTGCTTCCCAACTACGTCTGGCTAAAAGTTGTAAGTCTGGAACATCATCACTTTCGTCCATGATTTCTAAACCCAAAAGAGTTTCAATAACATCTTCCATGGTTACTAAACCACTTACAGAACCGTATTCATCAACAATTAGAGCCATGTGGTTTTTGCTTTCAATCAACTGCTCGAATAAGCGGGGAATAGGCATGCTTCTATTAATAATAATGATATTTCTTTTAATTTCCGTAAGTAATTTATGTCCATTACCAAAAGCCATTTCCTTAAACACTTCGTCTTTTAAAACCAGCCCTGTAATATTATCTGGGTTATCGGTATAAACCGGAATTCTAGAGAATTTTATATTGGCATTATTTCTAAAAAAGGTTTCAATACTTTGGTTTTCATTTTCAATACTCATTACAGTTCGCGGGGTCATAACATCTTTGGCTAACACTTCTTTAAGGGTTAACATGTTTTTTATAACCTTACTTTCAGATTCTAGAAAAACACCTTCTTCTTCTGCAATGTTTGTCATGGCATGAAAATCTTCACGACTTAAAATACTTCTATGTCCATTGCCGCCAATAAGCTTGGTTGTAAGTCTTAAAAGCCATAAAATTCCTGTGTATTTTAGAGGGAAAATTAAAATATTAAGTGCTGGTGCAGTAAAGCCTACTAAAGATTTCCAATAGGAAGCACCAATAGTTTTTGGGATAATTTCTGATATTATCAATATAAGTAAAGTCATGATGGCCGAAACAATTCCAACGGTATTTATTCCAAAGACTTCTATTTTAAAAGGTAATTTTTCCGCTTCAATACCAACCATCATGGCGCCTAAAGTATGTGCAATGGTGTTAAGGGTAAGAATGGCTATTAAGGGCTCATCGACATCGTCCTTAAGCGCTTCTAGCTTATAAGCATAGTCTTTTCCTTCTTGTTTTTTAACACTAATAAAGGTTGGAGTAACGCTTAGCAATACGGCTTCCAAAATGGAGCATAAAAATGAAATGAAAATTGATATAGTGGCCCAAAGAATTAGTGTGCTCATTAATGAGTATTTTGTTTCTTGCTAATTTAAGAATATTATGGGAGTGTGACTATATGTCGGGAAAGGAATTTTAGCAAACTTGAGTTTCTATAATATATTTAAAATGTGGAAACTACTTAATAAAATTATAAGCAACATAAATTTCATTTAAGTCAAAATTGCATCTTGGTTTGTAGTATCTTGTGACAAAAGAATAAATAGTAAACTTCAAAATCGCGCTCCATTTGCTGGAATTTTAAGTAAATTTAAACCAAAAGGAATAGCTTAATAATAACTTATTAAAAATGTTTTTTCGGACTTAAATTGAAGAAATCAAATGTTGGCTATTTGATCAAATCGTCCTCAAATTAAATAAATATGAAAACGTATCATTTCCTATCTCAAATATCATTTTTAAAAAAATACTCTTATAAATTCCTCTTTGTAGCTTTTTTGGGCATTCATATACCCTTATTGGGGATAATATTCTATGCGTTATTCGCTACCTCAATTTCAACTACAACCTTTATTCTAATTACTTTAGGATTAACATTAGCTGCCACAGCATTGACTTTAAGAGTTCTAAATGCTCTTTTAATTCCAATAATTAAAGGGAAATCTGCATTGAAAGAATATGTGGAACACAATACAGTTCCAAATTTGCCAATTACTTATTCGGATGAGGTTGGTGAAATGTTGAGAAATATTCAATATACGATAGAATGTTTAGATGAAGTGGACCAGGAAAAACAAGATATTATTGAACTTATTTCACACGATTTAAGAACGCCAGTCCTACAATCTCTTGAGGTAATTAAGTTTTTAAACGAAGATGGTGATGATCCGAAAGAACGAGAAGAAAATTTAGAATTATTGACTGAGATTACCAATAAGCAGTTTAATTTTTTAGAAGGAATGTTGAAAATTTTAAAGACTAAACATATAGAAGTAGGTCTTAAGAATTTCGAGATTTTATCTATTTCAGAAATTATTCAAGAGATTATAAAGGATAACGAGAAACGTATTGAAGTTAAACAATTATCGGTGCTTAATAAAATTCCAGTAGATGTGAAGCTAAATGGACATGCACTAGGTATAAAACAGGTTTTTGAAAACCTATTGAATAATGCCATTAAGTTTTCTGAAAAGCATGGTGAAATTCATATATCAGGAAATTCAAATAATGGTAGGATAGAAATTATTGTTAAAGATAACGGGGTAGGTTTTAATGAACGAACCAAAGACAACCTGTTCAGTAAATTTGTACCAGGCCATTTAGGGACGGACGGGGAGCCAACTACGGGATTGGGACTGTATCTAACCAGAAAAATTGTAGAAAAACATGGAGGTGCCATACAAGCTTTTAGTGATGGTCAAGGTCTAGGAGCCAAATTTATGGTTTCTATTCCTGTATAATTTTCAAAAGTTAAAAGCAACTTTGGGGTTTTTAAATGTGTTTTGGATTTTGATTATTTATTAAACACCATAAAAGTAAAAGACCTCAAAGCTTTTAAGGGCATGAGGTCTTCTATTTTTTTATGATTGTTGAATTCTTTTTATTTGTTCAATAACTTCACCACGTCTTTTGCAAAATAACTAGCAATAATATCTGCTCCAGCACGCTTCATGGCTGTAATTTGTTCCATCATAACGGCGTCGTGGTCTAACCATCCTTTTTGGGCTGCTGCTTTAAGCATGGCGTATTCTCCAGAAACTTGATAAACGGCAACAGGTACATCCACTTCGTTTTTAATGTCTCGAACAATATCCAAGTAACATAATCCTGGTTTTATCATTACGATATCTGCACCTTCATCGATATCCATTTCGGTTTCCCTAAGGGCTTCAAAGCGATTGGCAAAATCCATTTGATAGGTTTTTTTATCTTTTGGAATGTTTTTTAAATCTACTGGAGCTGAATCCAAGGCATCGCGAAAAGGTCCATAAAACGCTGAAGCATATTTTGCCGAATAACTCATGATTCCTGTGTTTAAAAATCCTTCGTCTTCAAAAGCCTCACGAATGCTTAGTATTCTACCATCCATCATATCGCTTGGTGCTACAAAATCGGCTCCTGCACGAGCATGAGACAGACTCATTTCTGTTAATATATCGACACTTTCATCATTTAAAATCATGCCATTTGCTATAATTCCATCATGACCGTACATGGAATATGGATCCATGGCAACATCTGTCATAACTAACATATCCGGGCAGGCATTTTTCACGGTTTTAATAGCGCGTTGCATCAAACCTTTTGGGTTTATAGCTTCTTTTCCGGCATTATCTTTTAAATTATCGGGAACTTTTACAAAAAGCAACACCGATTTTAATCCAAGTTTCCAAAGCTCTTTAACTTCTTTTTCAAGCAAGTCCAAGCTGTAACGATAGTAATTAGGCATGGAAGCAATTTCTTCTTTTACTCCTTTTCCTTCAACCACAAAAAGTGGAACTAAAAAATCGTTTGGAGAGATAATGGTTTCTCGAACTAAGCTTCTAATAGCTTCGTTTGTTCTTAATCTTCTATTTCTTTTTATTGGATACATATTTTATTGATTTTTGGCATAACCTAAGTAATACCATGTTTCATTTTCTTTTATAAAAGCCGATTTTTCATGAATAACCTCAATCTTTCCGTTTTCATAAAAATAAGCGTTAAACGTTACTGTTCCTTCTTTGTCGTTCTCTAAACCTTGAGTTGTTTCTAATACTTCTAGTTTTATCCATGCTACAGATTTTGCCCATTTTACTATCGCTTTTTTCTCTGAAGTTGGTCTGGTAGAACGGTGATGGGTTTGCATTAAATATTCACCATTAGCTAGTACAAATGCGCTATATCTAGAGCGCATAAGTTGTTCTACTGTTTCTGTTTTTCCTTTATTTAAATGAAAGATTTCACAGCACTCTTTATAGGTTTTGTTATTTCCGCAGTAACAATTCATATGACACCCAATCTATAGGGTTTTGTAATACGTTGATTAATTTTTCTTCTTCACTTCCTTTTTCTGGATGATGATCATAGACCCATTGCACATGTGGAGGCAGGCTCATTAAAATGCTTTCAATTCTTCCGTTTGTTTTAAGTCCGAAAAGAGTTCCTTTGTCATGAACCAAATTGAATTCTACATAACGTCCACGACGGATTTCTTGCCAAGTACGTTGCTCTGATGAATAGGATAGTTTTTTTCGTTTTTCAACAATAGGCACATAAGCTTCCAGAAAACTATCGCCTACTTCTGTTACAAAACGATACCAGTTTTCCATGGACATAGCTTCTGTAGCTTTACAATAGTCGAAAAACAAACCACCTATTCCACGGCCTTCATTTCTGTGCGAATTATAAAAATATTCGTCGCAACGCTTTTTGTAAGTTGGGTAAAATTCATGATGATGCTTGTCGCAGGCTGTTTTACAGATTTGATGGAAATATTTGGCATCCTCTTCAAATAAATAATAAGGAGTTAAATCTTGTCCGCCACCAAACCAGCTATCCACAATATTTCCATCTGGATCGTACATTTCAAAATAACGCCAATTGGCATGAACTGTAGGAACCATTGGGTTTGTAGGATGTAAAACTAAGCTTAAGCCACAGGCAAAGAAATTGGCATCTTTAACACCAAAATGTTGACGCATGGTTTCAGGAAGTTCTCCATGGACTGCAGAAATATTGACGCCGCCTTTTTCGAAAACGTTTCCATTTTCTATAACACGAGTTCTTCCTCCACCGCCTTCAGGACGTTCCCAAAGGTCTTCTTGAAATTTAGCCTTGCCATCTACAGCTTCGAGCTTTGAAGTTATGCTATCTTGTAAGTCTTGTATGTATTGATAAAATTTATCTTTCATTTTGGTATAATTGAATAAACCTGAATGATCTCAAAGAACCTACAGGTTATTTAATAATGCAATTCATAAAGTTCCATATCCAAATTGGATTTTCCTGAAACATATTCTTTTTCCAAAGTCTTGGTCCAAGTAAATCCGCAACGCTCGGCAACATTGATACTTCTTGAATTTGTTTTATGAATAATGATTTGCAATGTTTTTAAGCCTAATTTATTTTGAGCAAATTTAGATGTCGCTTTAATGCTTTGGGTAATCCAACCTTTACCAGAAAATGAGGCTCCAATGCAGTAAGCAAATTCACCTTGTTTTAACTGATAGTCTATGTTTTTTAAAATAATCAAACCAGCTACGGCATTTGTTTCTTTATCCTTAACGGCAAGAGTGAATTCCGTTCGATTTTTTAAAGCTTTGTTTTTATTGGATATATAGATTTTAGAATCTTTTTCAGATAGATTTTGCTCTAAGGTTCTGGGCAAATACTTTTGAAATTTCTTTCCATTTAAAATCATTAAAGCACTTAAACTTGAAGCGTCCTTGGGTTTGAGCGCTTCAAGTATAAATGTTTCTGTTGTAAAAGTCATTTTTTAAACTCGGTATTCTTTTACAGCATCAATAAATGCTTTGGCATTGTCTAGAGGAATGTTCGGTAAAATTCCATGCCCTAGATTTACGATATATTTATCTTTTCCAAAGTCGGTAATCATTTGATGTACCATTTTTTTAATTTCAGCAGGAGGAGAAAATAGTCTTGTAGGATCAAAATTCCCTTGTAGAGTAATATTTCCACCAGTTAAATAACGTGCGTTTTGAGGCGAACATGTCCAGTCGATTCCTAAAGCAGAGGCTCCAGATTTTGCCATAGTATCTAGGGCAAACCAACAACCTTTTCCAAAAGCGATTACTGGAGTTTCATCTTTTAAAGCATTAATAATTTGTTGAATATATTGCCAAGAAAACTCTTGATAATCTACAGGAGATAACATGCCTCCCCAAGAATCGAATATCTGAACCGCATTGACACCTGCTTTTACTTTTTCTTTTAAATAGGCAATGGTAGTATCGGTTATTTTTTGAAGTAATTGGTGTGCAGCTACAGGATTAGTAAAACAAAACTCTTTGGCTTTATCAAAATTCTTACTGCCTTGTCCTTGTACACAATAACATAAAATGGTCCATGGAGAACCAGCAAAACCAATTAAAGGAACTTCGTCATTCAATAATTCTTTGGTTGCTTTAATAGCTTGGTATACATAATCCAATGCTACGGTAACATCTGGAACAATAACGTTATCGACATCTTTTTGTGTACGGATTGGATTTGGTAAATAAGGACCAAAATTAGGTTTCATTTGTACCTCAATATTCATAGCCTGAGGAATTACTAAAATATCGCTAAATAAGATGGCAGCATCCATTCCATATCTACGGATGGGTTGCACCGTAATTTCACTAGCTAATTCTGGTTTTTGACAACGTGTAAAGAAATCGTATTTTTCTTTTATTGCCATAAATTCAGGTAAATAACGTCCTGCTTGACGCATCATCCAAACTGGTGGGCGCTCAACTGTTTCACCTTTTAATGCTCTTAAAAATAAATCGTTTTTTATGCTCATGTTGTTTTTCATTCCTGCAAAATCAGGATTTTTTTAATTGTACTTTAATTTTTGTGTCAAAGCAAAACAAATGTGTTTTCTATGACTTATTTATATTTACAAGGTTCTTGAAGCCTTGAAGAAAATTTAGTTATAATGTTCGTTTACCAATTCTATCACACTTTCAACCGTTGGAATTTTGGCTACGCGAACATCTTTAAAATGTTTTCTAGCTTCTAAAGCTGTAGAATCTCCAATACAAAAGGCAATGCCATTTGCATGGTTTTTCTTTATAAAACTTTGAACAGTTGACGGGCTGTAAAACATAACCCCTTCAATATCCTTTGCTACTTCAATAGCATCATATTTTGTTTGGTAAGCCTCTATTTCGTTAATTTTAATGTTGTTTTCAGTTAAAATATCCGGAATATAATCCAATCTTAAATCGCTACAGAAATAGGTTACTTCTCTTTCTTTTAAATTTTCGGCTAAAAAATTGGCCAAATCCTTTCCATAATTTTCTGCGTGTACTACTTTTCCAATACGTCTTTCTACCAAGCGTTTGGTACGACGGCCCACACAATAGATGTTTTCAAAATTTAAATCTTCTTTAGGACAGTTGGTTAAAATGGCATCTACCGTATTTTGACTGGTAATAATTACGTTTTTCATGGGTGCTTTTAAAACAGCAGCCGAAATCCTATTCAAATTTATTTTAACAGCATCGTTACTGGTTGCAACTAAGTCGTTGTTTAGAAGTTGCATTTGTCCTTCGGTTAAAGACTTTGTAGAATAGATGTTAATTTTTTTGTTTTGGGTTTTAATGCCATTCATGATAACTTTCCCGCCTCTTTCTATCACATAATCTGAGCAGTATTTGGCAATGTTTTGGTGATTGCCCACTTTTTCGGTTCGGGTAACTTCAATTTTTTTCTCACCATTCGGACTTAATAAAACACCTTTAAATATAACTTCTTCATCCTTAATATAGGCTAAAGCACCAATTGGCGCCGAGCAACCTCCTTCAAGAAGGTTTAGGAATTTACGTTCAATAGTGGTGCAAATCTCTGTTTCTTCGTGGTTAAGTTCTGCACAAATAGCTAGAAGTTCTTCATCTTCTTCTAAAGCGGTTATTACAATAGCACCTTGTGCAGGAGCTGGAATCATCCAGTCTAAATTTTCAATGTTTTCAGGTTTAATATTAAGTCGTCCTAAACCTGCAGCAGCAAAAATAGCTCCATTCCAATCTTCGTTATCTTTAAGTTTTTGAAGTCTTAATTGAACATTCCCTCTTAAACCAACAACTGTATGGGTTGGGAACCTATTGAGCCATTGTGCACGACGACGCAAACTTCCGGTAGCTACGATGGCATCTTTTTGTGCCAAAAACTCTTCGTTGTTTTTAAATACTAAAGTATCTTTAATGTTGCCTCGTTTTAATACAGCGGCTTGAACAATGCCAATTGGTAAGATAGTTGGAACATCTTTAAAGGAATGGACCGCTATGTCGATATCTCCATTTAGCATGGCTATATCTAGGGTTTTGGTGAAAATGCCTGTTATCCCTAGTTCGTAAAGGGGTCTGTCTAAAACTAAATCGCCAGTAGATTTTACTGGAACGAGTTCTGTTTTATGTCCTAAATGTTCTAATTGTTGTTGTACTGTTTTGGCTTGCCATAGCGCTAATTGGCTATCGCGTGTTCCTATTCTAATTATTTTAGACATGGTTTGTAGTGGCTTCTAATTGAAAAACCTTTTTTATTAGTTCTAGGCTTTCGTCTATGGTACTTGCGTCATCCTTTAAGTGATGCGCAAAATGATTGGTAATTTTTTGTATGATATTATTGCTGATTAATTCGGCTTGTTCCTCATTAAAACCAGGTAGCTTTTTACGTTGGGTATCTAGTTCAGCAATTTTGAAATCATTTAATTTTAATTTTAAGGCTTTAATGGTTGGTGCAAATTTTCTAGTTTCTAACCAACTATTGAATTCCGTTTCAACCTCTGTAATAATTTGTTTTGCCTGAGGAATTTGCTCCTTACGTTTCTCTAGGGTTTCATCTGTAATTTGAGATAAATCGTCTAAATGTATAAGGGTAACATGTTCTAATTCTGTTACGTTGATATTCACGTTTTTTGGAATAGATAAATCTAAAATTAATAAAGGTTTTTTAGACTGTAACAGGTGTTTGTCAACCGTTGGGTTTTGTGCTCCCGTGGCGACGATTAACACATCCGACTGATTTATTTCTTCTTGTAAATTGGCATAATCCTTAACCAAAACGTTGAATCTACCAGCAACTTCCTCTGCTTTATTCTTAGTTCTGTTTATTAAGGTAATATGTTCGTTTTTTGTGTGTTTTACTAGGTTTTCGCAGGTGTTTCTACCAATTTTTCCAGTACCAAAAAGCAAGATATTTTTGTTGCTAACATTTGGCACATGGTTCATGATATATCGTACCGAAGCGAAAGAAACAGAAGTTGCTCCAGACGAGATGTTGGTTTCAGTTTTAATACGTTTACTAGCTTGTATTACAGCATTAATTAAACGTTCTAAGAAGGCATTTAATAGTTGTTCTTTTTTAGAGAGTCTAGCACTTTTTCTAAGTTGACTGATAATTTCGAAATCACCAAGAATTTGGCTGTCTAATCCAGAACCAACCTTAAACATATGTGATACGGCCTCTTTACCTTTGTAAATATAAGCCACATCTTGAAACTCTTCTATAGTGCCTTTGGTGTTTTCACAAAGCAATTTAATAAGTTGATATGGATGTTCTGCAAATCCGTACAATTCGGTTCTGTTGCAGGTAGAAGTTACAATTAAACTTTCTAATCCAGTTTCCTTAGCTTGTTTTAATAAGTTAGTTTTAGCTTGTTCGTCTAAACTAAAATGACCTCTAATTTCGGCATCTGCTTTCTTATAGCTTAAGCCAATGGCGTAAAAATAGGTAGATTTTGATGTATTCATGTATTCCATACCCGATTGGGAAAATTTTCGAAACAAATGTATATTTATGTTTAGACAAAAAGTAACGCTCAAAGAACTATAAGTGTCGTTACGGGTTTTTTAACTTAATTTTTTTATATAATATGATAAATGTCATACTTTTGCATGCGTATCAATGCTTTTAGACGGTTTAGTTTAGAATGAATCTAAATAGAAAAAGATGAGTCCAAGTTTTATTAGTGAAAAAAATATCGCTCGAGGTTCTTTCGAGGAATTGGAAATTGAGAAGGATTTTTATGTTTTAACTTATCGCAACGAAAGTGGTGTTTTTGAAGCCCTTGAACGTGAGATAGATAGTAGTTTTATTCAATTTCACTATTGTGTAAAAGGTTCTAGCAAATTTGTTTTTAATGAAGGGAGGTATGCCCTTGACATTCAGGACGAAAACTCGCTATTACTTTACAATCCACAACGCGACCTACCTATTCATTTAGTGGTCGACCCACATTCTTGGTTGGTTTCTGTATTGATCTCCATTAAAAAATTTCATAGTTTATTTTCACAGGAAGCAGATTATATCACATTTTTGAGTGAAGATAATAAGGATAAAAAATATTATAAGGATGGAAAGATTTCTCCGTCTATGGCTATTGTTTTAAATCAGCTGATAAATTTCAACTTAAATTCTTCCATTAAAGGATTATACTTTAAAGGAAAAGCTTACGAATTATTAAGTTTGTATTTTAATAGAAGTGAAGATGCCAATATTGAGCAATGTCCATTTTTGGTAGATGAAACCAATGTGATTAAAATTAGAAAAGCCAAGGACATCATTATAGCCAGAATGGCTGAGCCTCCTACTTTACAAGAGCTGGCAGATGAAATTCAGTTAAGTTTAAGAAAGTTAAAAGAAGGTTTTAAAGAAATTTATGGCGATTCTGTGTTTAGTTTTTTATTCGATTATAAAATGGAAGTCTCAAGAAAATTATTGGAAACCGGAAACCTTAATGTCAATGAGGTAGGCTTAAAAGTAGGTTACAGCACCTCAAGCCATTTTATTTCGGCCTTTAAAAAGAAATATGGAACTACTCCAAAAAAATATATAATGTCGGTATCTTCGCAGACTTAATATAGTAATTTTTAAAAAATGGAATTTCCGTTTTTTCTGTTCCCCAACAGCTAAGCAAAATAGAAAATATGAAAGGCATATTATTAGTAAATCTAGGATCACCAGAAAGTCCAACCGCAAAAGATGTAAAACCATATTTAGATGAGTTTTTAATGGACGAACGTGTTATAGACGTTCCTTACTGGGCAAGAGTTCTTATAGTTAGAGGAATTATATTAAATACAAGACCAAAAGCATCTGCTGCAGCTTACCAAAAAATTTGGTGGGAAGAAGGCTCTCCGTTAATTGTTATTTCAGAAAAATTACAAGAAAAAGTGCAGGAACAACTAGAAAATTATCCGGTTGCCTTAGCCATGCGCTATGGAAGTATGACCATAAAGAAAGGTTTGCAGGAGTTGGTAGATAAAGGTGTGGACGAGGTTTTGTTATTTCCGCTGTATCCGCAATTTGCCATGGCAACAACCGAAACTATTACGGTGCTTGCCGAAAAGTTGAGAAAAGAACACTTCCCAAATATAAAAATTACAGATTTTCCTGCATTTTATAACGATCCTGATTATATTGATGTGTTGAGCGATAGTATTTCAAAGAATTTAGAAGGAAAATCAATCGAGCATTTATTGTTCTCTTATCATGGCGTTCCAGAACGACATATTTTTAAGAGAGATGTTACCAAATCGCATTGTAAAATAGATAAAAGTTGTTGTATTACGCCATCCAGCGCACATGAGTATTGCTACAGGCATCAATGTTTAGAAGTAACCAGATTGGTTGCTAAAAAGTTGGACTTAAAACCTGGTGCGTATTCCAGTAGTTTTCAATCAAGACTAGGTTTCGATCCATGGTTACAACCACCAACAGATAGAACCATAGAGCGTTTAGGAAAACAAGGTATTAAAAGTATGGCTGTTGTTACTCCAGCTTTTGTTAGCGATTGCTTAGAAACTTTAGAAGAGATTGCAATGGAAGGTCAGGAGATTTTCCACGAAATAGGTGGTAAAGATTTCACAACAATCCCTTGTTTAAACTACGACGAGCCTTGGGTAAATCTCTTATCAAAATGGATTAAAAGTTGGGCAGAACCTAGTATTGCAGAACGAGTTTAATGGCAAAAACATCTTCACAAGATTTAGGCACACAACCCATAGGCAAACTGTTAATTAAGCAGGCAGTTCCAGCTTCTATTGGAATTTTGGTCATGTCGCTAAACATTCTTGTGGATACTATTTTTGTAGGAAACTGGATTGGCCCCACGGCTATTGCTGCTATTAATGTGGTTTTACCTGTTTCTTTTTTTATTGCTGCATTAGGAATGGCTATTGGAATTGGAGGTTCTTCTATTATTTCAAGAGCTCTTGGAGGAGATAAAACCGAAAAGGCCTTTAAAACCTTTGGAAACCAAATAACTTTAACGTTATTATTTACAATTACCATGGTTGGTTTTGGCTTGTATTATGTCGATTCCATCATCCCAGCTTTTGGTGGTAAAGGAGCTATTTTTGAACCTGCTAAAATCTATTATGTGATTGTGCTTTATGGTGTGCCATTTTTAGGCCTCTGTATGATGGGTAATACCGTAATTAGAGCAGAAGGAAAACCTAAATTTGCAATGTATGCCATGATGATTCCTTCTGTTGGGAATTTAGTCTTGGACTACGTGTTTATCAATTTACTGGATTACGGCATGGCAGGTGCTGCATGGGCTTCAACGATATCTTATGTATTGTGTTTTGGTTTTGTTTTGTGGTTTTTTGTCTCTAAGAATTCAGAGTTAAGGATTAAACTCTCGGATTTTATACTTCATAAAAAAGTGGTTTCAGAAATTGGATCATTAGGTGTTGTTACGCTTTCTAGACAAGCGGTTGTAAGTATTACTTACTTGTTTATGAACAACATTCTTTACGATTTAGGAGGAGAAACATCTGTTACTGCTTATGCTATTGTAGGAAGAATGCTCATGTTTGCTTTATTCCCTGTTTTTGGAATTACTCAAGCATTCTTACCAATTGCCGGCTTTAATTATGGCGCCTCACAATTTTCAAGAGTGAGAGAAGTTATAAATACAGCCTTAAAATACGCCATTATTTTAGCCAGTATTATTTTTGTACTGCTCATGGTTTTTCCTGAAAGTATTACGAGATTATTTACGCAAGATCCAGACGTGCTAAAAGAAACCCCAAGTGCTATGAGATGGGTTTTTGCAGCAACACCTATTATTGCGTTTCAATTAATTGGAGCGGCCTATTTTCAAGCCATAGGTAAAGCTGTTCCTGCATTATTTTTAACTTTAACCAGACAGGGATTCTTTTTTATTCCTTTAATTTTAATTTTACCATATTTTTATGGCGAATTAGGCGTGTGGATGTCCTTTCCAATTTCGGATGTCTTGTCAACTATTGTTACTGCCTATTTCCTGAACAAGGAAGTTAAATCGACTTTAATCGTTGCACCAGAAGAAAAACAATAAGTACCTTTAAACCGTGGAATATTACAACTACATAAAATCGCTTCATCTTATATTTGTTATTACCTGGTTTGCGGGTTTATTTTATATTCCTAGACTTTTTGTGTATCAAATTGAAGCTTCGCATAAACCTTCACCTGAAAAGGAAATCCTTGGAAAACAACTCAAGCTTATGGCAAAAAGGCTATGGCATATTATTACTTGGCCTTCAGCTATTTTGGCAAGTATTTTTGCTGTTTGGTTATTGATTTTACAACCATATTGGTTGGAACAACCTTGGATGCACGTGAAACTAACTTTTGTTTTACTTCTGTATATCTACCATTATAAAACACATCTTTATTACAAACAATTACAACAGGATGTAGTTAAAAAGTCGTCCAATTTTATGAGGCTTTGGAACGAAGGAGCCACATTTATTCTTTTTGCAGTGGTGTTTTTGGTTATTCTAAAAAGTGCCATCAATTGGATTTTTGGGGTAGTTGGAATTTTTGTTTTGGGCATTTTATTGATGTTAGGATTTAAAATCTACAAGAACATTCGGGCTAAAAATCCGGATGCCTAACCGTTAAATTTCAAATTTGCAATTTTATTAATTCCAGACACTTAAAACCCCGGTAGGATTTAAATTTAGGTGCTGTTAAACTTCAATTGGTTTGATTATTGTTACATTTATCACAGCTCAATTTTAACCATGTATTTAGGAAGATTTTCATTACGAGTTCGCATATTTATAGCCATGATTCTATTGGTTTTGTTGGCATCTATTTTAATTGCCTCAGTGGCCATCTATCAATACAACGAAGAGGCTAGAGATTACCACAATGAAAGGCTAGAGCGTAAAGAAGAAAATATCAAGGAAAGTATTAATTACGCTATTAGAAAAACCACATATCCTGTTTCTACCGAAACCATGGGTCTTATTTTTAAAAATGAAATCTACGAAATTGCAGCCATTCATAAATTACAACTCAATCTTTACGATTTGGATGGAGGTTTGATAAAATCTTCCAAAGCCACTTTTGAAACAGATTCTCTAACAAAATGCTTGAGTGCCGATGTTTTAAACACCTTGGCCAACACTATAGAACATAGGCATGTAAGTAAAACCGTGGAAAATAATGAGGTTTTTTTATCATCTTATTCCTATATAACAGATCATCAATTTAAACCTTTGGCTATTTTAAATATTCCCTATTTAGAGAATGACGATTTTTTAAATAAAGAACTAAATGAGTTTTTAGTGCGTTTAGGTTATGCGTATATACTCATGTTAATTATCGCTATTACCTTGGCTTATTTTCTTTCCAAATACATTACCAAGTCCCTTAAAACCATTAGCGATAAAATAAATGAAACCAGACTTGAGAAACATAATAAAAAAATAGAAATTGGTGCTACTAGCGAAGAAATTGCCACCTTGGTTAGAGCCTATAACAGGATGATAGATGAGCTCGAGGAAAGTGCCGTTAAATTAGCAAAAAGTGAACGAGAGCAAGCCTGGAGGGAAATGGCAAAACAAGTGGCTCACGAAATAAAAAATCCTTTAACGCCCATGCGTTTAACGGTGCAAAGTTTTCAGCGTAAGTTTGATACAAACGACGAGCATATTTATCAGAAAGTAGATGAATATTCTAAAACGCTTATTCAACAAATAGATACCATGAGCGCGATAGCTTCGGCATTTTCAAATTTTGCCAAAATGCCCGCCCAACAAAATGAAGTTTTAAATCTAGTAGAAATTACTAGATTGGCCCTAGATATTTTTAGTGAAGATTATATCGAGTTTATTGCGGATAGCGACAGAATTATGGCCCGATTTGACAAAGCGCAACTTATACGCGTCATTAACAATTTAGTCAAAAATGGTATTCAGGCCATTCCAGATAATCAAAAGAATAAAAAAATTATAGTCAGAGTATATGAAGATGTAGAGACTATAAACATCAGTATTTCAGATAATGGCGTGGGAATTTCAGAAATAAACTCACAAAAGATTTTTGAACCTAAATTTACAACAAAGTCAAGTGGAATGGGACTTGGGCTTGCCATGGTAAAAAACATTGTGGAAACTTATAATGGAAGTATTACTTTTACATCTAAGAAGGATGTAGGTACTACTTTTAAAGTAACTTTCCCAAAAGGATAATATCAAGTAATTAACTTAAAACAACATACAATGAGTTTCGAACATATTTTAGTTGATTTCCAAAATGGAATTTCAACCCTTTCTATTAATAGACCAAGTAAATTAAACGCTTTAAACAAAGCGACAATTCAAGAATTGCACGATGCTTTAGATACTGCAAATAAGGACAAAAAAACCAAAGTAATTATTATAACAGGAAGTGGGGAAAAAGCTTTTGTTGCAGGAGCAGATATTAGCGAGTTTGCTCATTTTGATGTAAAAAATGGTGGAAAATTAGCTGCTAAAGGACAAGAATTACTGTTCGATTTTATTGAAAATTTATCCACGCCAGTTATTGCTGCTGTTAATGGTTTTGCCTTAGGTGGCGGATTGGAATTGGCTATGGCCTGCCATTTTAGAGTGGCTAGTGATAATGCCAAAATGGGACTTCCAGAAACCTCTTTAGGAGTTATTCCTGGGTATGGCGGAACGCAGCGTTTACCACAATTAGTTGGAAAAGGTCGCGCAATGGAAATGGTTATGACGGCTGGAATGATTGACGCCAGCCAAGCTTTAGCCTATGGTTTGGTAAACCATGTGACCACTTTAGAGGAATTATTACCACTTGCTGAAAAAATAGCTGGTAAAATTATGAGAAATTCATCTGTGGCCATTAAAGGAGCCATTAAAGCGGTTAATGCCAATTTTAAAGATGGTGTCAATGGTTTTGAAGTGGAAATTGAAGAATTTGGAAACTGTTTTGGAACTGAGGATTTTATTGAAGGAACTACGGCTTTTCTAGAAAAACGCAAAGCAGATTTCCCTGGGGAATAATCTTATTTTAAAAGACTTCTTAAAAATAAAAAATGCGATTTCAAAATTTGAAATCGCATTTTTTATTTATAAACTGAATAGAATTAATTGTCTATAATTGTTAATTCGTCAATGATAGATTGAGCATTTGAATATTTGTCTATCAACCAAAGAACGTATCTAATATCTACGTTAATGGTACGTTGTAAATCATCATCAAAAATAACATCTCCAGCCATAGCTTCAATATTACCGTCGAAAGCCAATCCAATAATTTCACCTTTCCCATTAATTACAGGAGAACCAGAGTTTCCACCAGTAATGTCGTTATCGGTTAGGAAGTTTACAGAAAGCTCGCCTTTTTCGTTGGCATAACGTCCGTAATCTTTTGTTTCGTAAATGTCTAACATGTGCTGAGGTAAATCGAATTCAGGATCGTTAGGCTTGTATTTTGCTACCATTCCTTTTAAGGTTGTGTAGTTATTAATTGCAGCATCGTTGGTTTTATCGTTATCTGTAGGAAGAGCTCTTACTTTTCCGTAAGATAAACGTAAGGTAGAGTTAGCATCCGGATATTGAATACTGCTTAATCCAGAAACGCGTAAACCTTCAACCAACAATCTAAAAGATCTTTGGTAATCGTTTTCAGCTTGTACCAAACTTTCTGGTTTTTCACGATATTTATTAAGTAAGGCAGTCGATAACTTATAAAGTTCATCGTTTTCAATAACCGCTTTATCTGGAGACTTTAAAAAAGCTTCTACTTTTTCCTTTGAAGCAAATATGCTCGAATCGAAAATAGAATTAACGTAAGCTGTAAAGTCGTTATTGTTTTCACTTCCTACTTCAGTTACTAATTCTGGTAATGAATAATTGGATTTTGTAACATACAATTCCAATTGTTTAGCCAACACTTCTTTTTCCAAAGGCAAATAAATATCCTTATAAGAATTATCTACAAAGCCTTGTAATCTTGGAAGCATTTCTTCGCGTTTAGCTTCGTTAGCATCTGCGTAATTCTCGAAAGCAGTACCCAATCTGTAAGGTAAAGCAGCAAAAGTACTAGAACGCAACATGCCAACTAAGTAGTTGTCGTGTTTTGCTTTTTCGTTTGTTAGCGCATAATATTTGTTGATATCTGAAATAACATTGCCATACGTGGCTTTGTTTGCTTTTTTATTGGCCCATTTGTCGAATTTCTTTTCAACTTCGGTTTTTGTTTCAACTGTTTTATGATCTGTTAAGGCTTCAATCATTCCACCTCTGTTTTTCCAATAGTTGGCAATACTTGCATAGGAAGAAGCGTACATTAAATTTACGGCTTCGTCTTGATTCATATATTTTTTCATGACATCCATGCTTAATTTTGAGCCTTCAACCCAAGCAGGATATGCGTATTTTACGTTTTGCTCAACGCCTTGTGCAGGCATCCAACGGTTGGTTCTTCCTGGATATCCTAAAATCATAGCAAAATCGTCTTCTTTAACGCCATCAATACTTACTGGAAGATGGTATTTTGCTTTCATAGGGATGTTTGTAGCTGCATAATCTGCTGCATTTCCGTCAGCATCGGTATAAACTCTAAACAAAGAGAAATCGCCTGTATGTCTTGGCCACTCCCAGTTATCTGTGTCTCCACCATATTTCCCTACACTTTCTGGAGGTGTTCCAACTAAACGAACATCTTTATAATCTTCATAAACAAAATAGTAATACTCATTTCCTTGGTAGAAAGGACGTACAGAAACTGTGTATTTACCACCTTCGTTATTTTCTTGTTCTATTTTAGCAATTTCTTTGTTCACGGCAGCTTCGCGATCTTTTTCGCTCATGCTATCATTTACTTGAGATAAAATACGTTTGGAAACATCGTCCATTCTCACAAAGAAGCGCACGTATAAACTTTCTGGTTTTAATTCATCTTCAAAAGATCCAGCCCAATAACCGTTTTTTAAATGGTTTTGTTCTGATGAGGAAAGCTCAGCAATTGCTGAATATCCACAGTGATGATTAGTAAGTACTAAACCATTATTTGAAATAATACTTGCAGTACAGCCGCCATTAAATTGAACAATACCATCTTTTAAACTTTGGTTGTTGATACTGTAAATTTCTTCGGGAGTTAATTGAAGTCCCATTTTTTGCATATCGCGATAATTTAAACGCTCAATATGCATTAAAAACCACATACCTTCATTAGCCAATAATGGCGACATAAATGTCATTGAAAGAATGGTTAAGGATAAAATAAATTTTTTCATATTCTCAAGTTTAGTGATAATTGCAAAAATATTGAAAATATCTATAGTTAGCGTGCTTTTAGGGTGTTAAAAAGATGTTATAATTTCAATGCGGAAATAAAATGAAATTTAAGATTGATTACGTTTAAATAAACTTTCGTTTGCGTTTTTCTGTATGAAAAGTGGGTGTTTAAGCAATTAATTTAGAAAATAAAAACTGAGCCTACTTGTTGGCCAGGCAGGAGCGAAGTTATTCTTTTTTTAAATAAATTCAAGTATATGAGAATTTGTTAATAACCATTTTTAAAATCTTTCCAAATAAAGTTGGCCAATTCCAATTGCATTAAAAAATAATTTTAAGTATTATTGTCATTCAAAACCTACTATTACAATGAAGTTTTTAAAAGTTCTTTTCCTATTCTTGTTTCTTTCTAATACTATTTGTGAAACTGCCTTACATGCTCAAGATGCCCTAAACGCTGAAGATCTTAACTTAGACATAAGCATGACAGATGTGTTTAAAGACGATAGGAAATTCACAGATTTATCCTTTTCAGTTTCAGATAAAAACAAAGGTGTTTATCTAGTAAGACGCTATAATAAAGGTTATTATATTGAACATTACGATAGTAATTTAAATATTGTAAAAGAATACGATATTGAATTACATAAAAAAGAAGGTGATATTGAGAATGCTTTTTTAAGAGGTAATAACCTGTGTTTGATTGAATCATTTTATGATAAATCCACGAAAGAATTACAATATTATTCAAGAACTGCTCAAGATAATGAAGCGACCTTAAAAAGAGAATTTCTGTTTTCAATTCCCCTAAAAGATATTAAAAAACCTAATTATTTCTCACTTTTTACAACTTATGATTCAAAATCTGACGATGATGTTTTAGGAATGTTTAAAACCTCAATACATGCTAATTATATTGCTTTTACCATAGATATTTTAGATGATGCAGCAGAAAAACATTCTATTTTTGTTTTCGATAACAACTTGAATCCTATTTACCAAACGGAGTTTACACGTGGTATAAAAGACCGTAAATTCATACTTCAAAATATCGATGTTAGTGATGAAGATGGAACTGTTTACCTGTTAGGAAAAACCTTTACTAAAGACAAAAAACAAAAGAATTCTGGTGGCAAATATCAATTTGAACTTTATAAGATTAAAAAGGATCATCAAATGTCGGTGGTTTTCGATTCTGGAGATAAGTTTATTGGTTCATTAACAACTAAGAAAGGAGACGATTATCTTTTTTGTGTAGGATTTTATTCTTTGAAGAATGATAACCGTTATAAAGGTTTGGTTCATCTAGCTATTGATCCAAATGATTTAACCATTAAATCCACAAAATACACCCCATTTACCAGTCAGTTTATCATTGATAAATATGGAAAAACAAAAGATAAGGAGTTGAAAAACATTGTTTTTAGAGAAGTTTTTATTACAGATACCAATGAAGCTGTTATTCATGCAGAAGAGTTTTTTATTGAAGTAACCCAAACTATGGGAGCTAATGGAATGATGGGAGGACAGAATAGAACCTATCATTATCGCGATGTTATTTGTGCTAAAATTTCTTCCGGTGGAGAATTAATCTGGGCACGAAACATTAATAAAAAACAAACGTCAGGAAATCTCGATAGATATTTGTCTTTTTCGTCAACACATGTTAATGGGAAAAGTTATTTGTTTCTAAATTCTAATGGGAAAGTTAAAAAATTAAGTAACGACAGAATCGAGTTTAGAGGAGGAAGTAGTAATAAAGCAGATTTAACAGCCGTAGTAATAAATGATGAGGGAGATTTTGATTTTGCTTATGTTTTAGATTCAGATAAAGCCGAAGTTCCTTTTGAAGCTGGAGCCGCAGTTATGACAGAAAAAGGAAAATCGCTAGTGTTTAAAGGTCGTGTAGGAAATAAAAAGCAATTGCTTAAAATCTCCGTCGATTAATTATTTTTCGCCTTCCCATTCAGCATAAAACTGTTCAAGATATTGAACCATAAATTCATGTCTGTTAGCAGCAATTTGCTGACCAGTTTTGGTGTTCATTCTATCTTTCAGCAAAAGTAATTTTTCGTAAAAATGATTGAGTGTTGGAGCTGTTGACTTTTTGTATTCCTCCTTGCTCATGTTGAGGTTTGGTTGAATGTCTGGATTATAAAGTGCTCGGTTTTTAAAGCCGCCGTAATTAAAAGTTCTGGCAATACCAATGGCTCCAAGTGCATCCAATCTGTCGGCATCCTGTATAACATCTAGTTCGGGGGATTTGAATTTTTGAGTCTCGTTCCCTCCACCATATGAAATATTCTCAATTATTAGAATGACGTGTTCCATAACGTTTTTTTCAACTTGTATGCTGGTTAAAAACTCTCGAGCTAGTTTTGGTCCAATGGTTTCGTCGCCATTTGTAAATTTGCTATCTGCAATATCATGCAATAAAGCGCCAAGTGAAACAATAAACGAATCCACATCTTCTTTATTAGAGATGAGTAAGGAATTGTTATATACTCTTAAGGTATGAAACCAATCGTGACCACCTTCGGCATCCACAAGTGTATCTTTAACAAATGCTATGGTTTTTTCAATCTGTTCTTTTTGGGTCATTAAACAGCCGGTTCCACCCATTTAAACTGATAGGAGTTTGCAGGGATTTTCATGCGTTCGGAAAGTCTTGATAATCGCGATGGAAGTTTCATTAAATAGTCGCGTGCTTTTTCGGCTTCATCGGATAGGTTGGTAATTTTATCAATTTCCCAACGTACAATAAGTTTTTCCAAGATATCCACATAATCTTTAGAGGTATAAACCCCTAGACGTTGTGCTGTGTTGGAAAATTCTTCGAAAGCAGACCCTATTTTCCCGCCAGATTCTCTTAAAAAATGTGCTGGCATGGTAATTTTTAATTTCATCATGTGTTGAAATGCCATCATCATTTGGTTTGGATCCACTGCAAAAATACGTTCTACAAATTCGCAATAAGCATGGTGGTGTCTCATTTCGTCTCCAGAAATAATCTTACACATTTTGCTTAATTGCTTATTTCCTCTGTCTTTAGCAAGTTTGGCTACACGATTGTGAGAAATATAAGTAGCTAATTCTTGAAAACTGGTATATAGAAAGTTTTTGTATGGATCTTGATCTGTACCAATATCAAAACCATCAGCAATAAGATGATGTGTGGTTTTTTCAATTTCCTTCATATTAACACGTCCGGAAAGGTAGAGATATTTGTTTAGAACATCTCCATGACGGTTTTCTTCGGCCGTCCAATGTCTTACCCATTTACCCCAGGAATTTCTTCCAACTTGGTCAACACCTTCAACATCCATGAGCCACGATTCGTAAGTTGGCAAAGCCTCTTCTGTAATCATATCTCCAACTAAAACCACCCAAAAATCGTAAGGAAGTTCTTTGGACAGTTCTCTAATTTCTCTTACTTCTTCAAAAAAGTTATCACCTTCAGAATTAGGTAAAAAGTCTGTTGGTTGCCAAATACTATCTATAGGAATCAAATATTTTTCGATTAAAGATTCGACGTCCTTCTCTAAATGGTTCATTACTTCCAATCTCACATTTTTTAACGACATAATTTAGAATTTTAAGGGTTTATACTTGAGCCTATTGTAGTTTCTAGGTGCTTAATGAGCTCCTGTTTATCTTCAAAGTTAGATAATTTTATAGGTTCGTGAACAGTTAATTTGATATGATTTCCAATTCCCATAGGAAATTTGCCATATTTTAACATTTTCCAAGAATTATTTATGCTGATCGGAACAATAATAGCCGAAGGGATTTTCTTGAATAACACTTCCAGTCCTTTTGTTTGAAATGGTTTTGGATGTCCATCTTTACTTCGCGTACCTTCAGGAAAAATAACCGCAGCACGCTTGTTGTTTTCTATGTATTCACCAAATTTCATAATAGCTGGCAAGGCTTGTCTTGGATTTTTTCTATCGATTAAAACCGAACCTCCATGACGAAGATTATAAGAGACGCTTGGAATGCCTTTTCCCAATTCTTTTTTACTGATAAATTTGGGATGATGTTTGCGCATATACCACATAATGGGAGAAATGTCGTACATACTTTGGTGATTTGCCACGATAATCAAAGGCTGATCGGTAGCTATTTTATAAGGATTATGAAAGCTGTATCTCGTGCCTAAAATATTGGTGCATCGCATAATAAAAAACTGGAGCAAATCCACACTTTTTTTATGTGCTTGATATCCTAAAACATTAAAACAAAACCATTGAATGGGATGAAATATCGCTAAAGTCAGTAAAAATACGACCGCGTAAATAGATGTTAAAATAAAAGCTATTAGTTTTTGCATGCTACAAAATTAAGAAAATATAAGAGCTTACAAACATTAATATATGGGAATGCATATATTATTTTGGCAGTCAAAACCTGTTGGAGGCATTACTGCTAAGCAATCTGAAATAGCTCCACATTCCATATTGTAAGTGGCTTCCATGCTATTGAAGTTGTTAACCATATCCGTCAACTCTAAAGTATCGATAGAGGTGGTATAAATTAAATATTCCCATGCACCTCCACAAGGTTTACTTCCGAAGGCGATAAATCGACATTCAAAATCATCATTACATATCGAAGTTTCAGCAAAGGCGCGTATGTTTTCTCGTAATTCGTTTAATTGCATTTGCCTATTAGTACAGGAAGAAGATTTATCGTCTGAATCTGAACAACCAAGAATCGCTAAAAAAATAAATTTCGAAATAATTAAATTAGTTATAAATGAGAGTTTCATAAGGTTCTTTTTAGACGTATTTATGATATAATATTAAACGTTCAAGTGAAGATGTAAAAAAACCACGATTTATATCGTGGTCTTAAATGTTTTAAAGTTTTTTCTATTTATAAAGAAATGACTTTGAAAATTTTTAACAATGCGTGTTAAAAGCATCTACTAAATTTGCTGCAATTACTTCTGCTGGACGTCCTTCAATATGGTGACGTTCTAACATGTGCACCAATTCGCCATCTTTAAATAAAGCAATACAAGGAGAACTTGGAGGAAATGGAACCATGTGTTCTCTAGCTTTATCAACAGCTTCTTTATCTACACCTGCAAAAACAGTCACTAAATTATTAGGGTGTTTTGCATTTTGAATACTCATACTAGCTCCTGGACGTGCATTGGCTGCAGCGCAACCACAAACAGAGTTTATTACAACTAAAGTGGTTCCTTCTTTTGCTAACGCATTGTCAACAGCTTGGGCAGTATGTAATTCTTCAAATCCAACTTTGGTTAAATCTTCGCGCATTGGTTTTACTAATTCTGCTGGATACATATCTTTTAATTTTTAAGGTTATTATTTTAAACCGCAAAGATACGGAAAAAGTAATCAGTTGAATGTGGTTATTAGCAGACTTTTAACGCTCTTAAAAATTTAATGAGAACTTTAATTTTATGGCGTTTAGGTAACATTTCTACTAAAAAAACAACTAACAATAGTATATTTACGCAAAATTTAAAAATGAGGCATTCTCATTTGGTAAACCTGTTTTAGAAACTAATGGATTTTCTAAATTAAGTAATCTAGAACAGGGTATTGAATCTTTAAAAATAAAAGTAATACATGAATTTTTCAAAATGGATTGGTGCTGCTATAGGATGGTCTTTTGGAGGCCCTATTGGAGCTATTTTAGGAATGGTTTTAGGAAGTGTTGTCGACGGGTTTTCTAAAGGAACCATCAAGGTAGATACCCAACAAACCTACCAAAGAGCTAGGCAAACCCAATCTGGCGACTTTGAAGTTAGTTTGTTGATTCTGGCATCCATAGTTATAAAAGCAGATGGACAACAAGACCAACGAGAATTGGACTTTGTACGTCAGCAATTTGTTGGCATGTATGGTAAGGAAAGAGCTAATCGGGCTTTTAAATTGTTTAAAGAATTGAATAAACAGGATATTCCAACGCGCCAGGTTTGTTTACAAATTAGACAAATGATGGATCATCCGTCACGTTTACAATTGCTCCATTTCTTGTTTGGAATAGCAAAGGCTGATGGGGTTGTGGTTGAAAATGAGGTAAAAACGATTGAGACTATTGCAAATTATTTAGGCATCAGTCATCAAGATTTTGAAAGTATCAAAGCCATGTTTTATAACAGTAGCGATAATGCCTATAAAATCCTTGAATTAACCAAAGAAGCTACTGTTGGTGAAATAAAAACAGCTTACCGAAAAATGGCAAAGAAATATCATCCAGATAGGGTCATTCATTTAGGAAAAGAACATCAAAACGGAGCTGAGGAAAAATTCCGTCAGGTTCAAGGGGCTTATGAGCAGTTGCAGAAGGAGCGAGGGTTTTAACCCCGAAACAAGAAGAAATCATCTTTCATGTCTTCTATTTGAGCATCTTCATTGGTAATAATATAATGGATGGCCTTGGACGTAAATTCATCTCCTTTTTGGGTTAAGGATACCACGTTATTATCAATTAAAATCATGTTGTTTTTTAAGGCGAGATCCAAAACTGTTTTAGCTCTAACTTGTTGCCAATTGATATGTTCCTGTAAATGATTTACATGTCGCTCGCGAACTTCGGAATGATTTTTTAAATGAAGTAAGAAGGTCAATAAAGATACTTCCGTACGTTGTTGTTTTTCTCGATACATTACGGCAATAAGACCTTTGCTTGGAGCGAATAAATAAATAAATAAAAACAGTAAACCCAGCATGGTTGTGATGGATCCTGCAATGGAAGCATCCAACCAATGTGCCAACCAATAACCTGAAATGGCACCAAACACCCCAAAAACAATAGCTAAACCAAGCATCTTTTTTAAGTCTGTTGTCAATAAATAAGCGCTAGCAGCAGGAGCAATCATTAAGGCTACGACTAGAATAGCACCCACAGCATCGAAAGCTCCAACGGTTGTAACTGAAGCAACCGTCATTAATCCGTAATGAATTATAGCTGGCGAAAACCCTAAGGAGGCTGCAAGGCCTGCATCGAAAGTGCTTACTTTTAATTCTTTAAAAAAGGCAAACAATAAACCAATGGTGATGCTTAAAATAATTCCAATAACCCATAAAGATTTTGGACCGATATCCATTCCACCAATAAAGATTCTATCGAAGGGAGCAAACGCTAATTCACCTAACAACACAGCATCAATATCTAAATGGATGTCGTTGGCGTTTTTGGCAATTAAAATAACCCCAATACTAAAGAGCGCGGGAAAAACCAAGCCAATGGCCGTATCTTCTTTTACCAAGCCTGTTTTTTGAATACGTTCTACTAGGATAACTGTTATTACACCTGTTATGGCAGCTAGCAAAATTAATAAAGGCGAATTAAGATCTTGAGTAATAAAAAACCCAACTACAAGTCCTGGTAAAATAGAATGACTGATAGCGTCGCTAATCATGGCCATTTTTCTAAGCACTAAAAAAGTTCCTGGAATAGCACAAGCAATGGCTACCAAGCTAGCAATTAACTGTATTTCCAATTGTGCGTTATTCATCTTTTATAGCTTGTTGATTATATAGATTGGCTGCTGTTTCAAAACCTTTTTTGGTTAAACTCCACATAGTTCCATCTAAGGTCACATAGTCTTTATCTACTAATTTCTGAAGTGTTTTTCGTGTATAGCCTTGGAAATTGTTTAAGATTTTAATGGTATGTGGATGCGAAATATTATCGTGGGTTTCTGCAATATGATACATGAATGCCAAAGTTTTTTGAAGTTGTAAATCGCGTCTGTTGGCAATAAATCTAATTTGACGAAATAACAAGCCGCGACCTGGTGAGAATATAAAGGAAAAAACCACAAATACAGAAGCCACAATTACAATTACGGGTCCTGTGGATAGATTATTTTGACTGGCACTGATGGCTGTTCCAAATACGCCCGAAAGCGCACCAAAAATAGCAGCTAACAACACCATTTTTGACAAGCTGTTTGTCCATTGTCTTGCTGCTGCTGCTGGAGCTAAAAGCATGGCACTCATTAAAACCACTCCAACAGTCTGCAAGCCTAATACAATAGCTAAAACAATAAAGGATGTGATAAGGATGTCTATGAAATTAATATTAAAACCAAGGGTTTTTGCATAGTCTGCATCAAAAAGGAACAATTTAAACTCTTTCCAAAAAAACAACAAAACCAATAGGCAAAGTCCGGTAATAATAGCCATGAGCCAAACGTCGCTTTCCACTAAAGTGGCGGCTTGACCAAATAAATATTTATCCAATCCTGCTTGATTGGCATTGGGTTGTTTTTGAATGAAGGTTAATAACAACATTCCAAATCCAAAAAATAAAGAAAGAATTAAGCCTAAGGCGGTATCTGATTTTAAATGGGTTTTGGTAACAATGCCTCTAATCCAAAAGGTTCCTATTAAACCACTTACCAACGCTCCAAGAAGTAAGGTATTGGTGTCTTTGGATCCAGTAATTAAAAAGGCGATTGCAATGCCCGGAAGTGCTGCGTGGGAAATAGCATCTCCAAGTAAACTTTGTTTTCTTAATACGGCAAAACTTCCAAGCATTCCAGTTACGGCACCAAGAATGGCTGTTCCTAGGGTAATGGTGCGCAAGGTATAATCGCTGAAAACGAGGTCTATATATTCTTTTAAATCCATAATTTCTGCGAAAGCAGGAATCTCTTCCTGTTTTCGCTAATAAGTTTTTTGATTTGCGTAAATATTAGACCTTTCAGGTTTTTAAAACCTGAAAGGTCTGTTTTAAAGAGATTTATTTTTACTATTTTTTTCCAATTAAAACAAGACTATTTTTTGTATTATAATTCTCTTTTTTCCAAAATTTAAGAAGAAAATCTAAATCGTTTAAATACGACTTATAAGGTTCTTTTTTAAAATAGGACAATTTATCTTTATAGTTTTCAATTAAGTAATGTGCAAATTCGGTGGAGCATTCTTCAGACATTAGTATATGCTGCACATCTTCATGACTTTCTTCTGTAAAAAACGGATTTCTTTTATCTGGGAATGCATTTGAAATATTTTGAAATATTTCAATACCACATTTAGGATTAAAAAACACAATAATTTCATCATCAGAAATATTATAATCTGAGTCATTACCAAAATAACCGTCGGTTCTGGTTCTTTCGTGAGCTTCTTTATTTTGTTGTTCAGAGAGTTGTAGTGAATTGTTAAAAAAGAGTGTATAATCGTCTAAAAAGCTATTTAAATCTTCACTTTTCATAAAAGCAATTAAAGAATTGGCATTAAAACCTAGAAATGCGTCTTCTTGTTTTTTTAATATATCTTTAATTTCATTACTATCCATTAAGAAATTAACAGCAGCTCTGTCTTTTGCTGAATTTTTTTGATCTAACATGAGGTCTGCATCAAAATCTATCTCGTGGAAACTACCAGAAAACCACCATTCGTTATTAAAATTAACTAATCCTATATAGATAATATCATCTTCTTTTAAATCGTTGTAATGGTCAAACGATTTTTTTGTTAATTCAAATAACATGCTAGATGCTATATGTTCTAAAAAAACGGAATACTCATCTTGTTTTTTATAGATAAATAAGCCTTTAATTTTGTTAGATATACTAGAAATACTTTCATGTTTATTGTGAGATTTACCGAGTACCGATTTTACCCAATCTTTGCCATTGAGAGACAACAAGGAGCTGCTTCGATTAAAAGTATAATCTTCAGTAATCTCTTTAATATATTCCATTAATAATCCTGGATCTTCATCCTTTTTATCTTCAAGAATTTGTGAGATATCAGAATTAAGTTTTTGCTTAATATCTGGGTAGAATAGATAGGATTGAAAGAAAATATTGTGGATAACATGTCGGATATCATAAAAATCTCCTATTTCAGGATGAAGCTGATAGAATTTTTGAAGCACTTTATTTTCTGGTGCAAATTCATATTCTTCATCTAAAACTAGCATCGCTTGATTCGCGAGAAGCCAAATAAACTCGTTGTACGGATTAGCAAACTTATCTTCTTGAATGGTATTGATAAAATACCAAATTAGAATAGCAAGGTCCTCAACATTTATTTCTTCATCTATATAATTGCTGTCAAGATTAAAAAAGGGCAGCGTTTTATTATGGTTGCTGGTATATTCTTTTTTAAAGCTTTGCCATAAATTAGTATCAGAAATTATATCTTCAAAATAGCAGGTAAGAAAACAACAGAATGAATAAATTTCTTCTTTATCCATAAAGTTTAATAGCACCAGTTTCGACTCAGAATTAAAACTAGAATAGATTTTATTGGCAATTTTCAGGTAATATGAATCTGTATTGCTACTGTAGTTTTGTGGTTTTAACTCTAACCAATGTTTTATGTAAATTCTATCTTTCACACTTTTGTTTTTTATAGATAAGACTTTTAAAATGTATGTATTATAAATGAGTCATGTGCTCTATGGCTGGTTATTCCAGCGTATATTTAATTTTATTAGACCTTTCAGGTTTTTAAAACCTGAAAGGTTTCCATGTTTTATTTCTGAATACTCACTTTATAATTAATCCCATAGGTTTTTGTTAAGTTATCATCATTAAAGATGTCTTTAACTGGTCCTGTAGCAATTTTCTTTACATTTAAAAAGGTCACCCAATCAAAATATTCTGGAACCGTTTGTAAGTCGTGATGAACAACTATGAGGGTTTTTCCAGCTTTTCGTAATTCCTTTAAAATATTGATAATGGCAATTTCTGTGGTTGCATCCACTCCTTGAAAAGGTTCGTCCATAAAATAAATGGACGCATCTTGCACCAAGGCGCGTGCTAAAAAGATACGCTGTTGCTGACCTCCAGAAAGCTGACTGATTTGCCTGTTTTTAAAAGCGAGCATCCCCACTTTTTCTAAAGCTTCCAAAGATGCTTTTTTTTCTTTTAATCCCGGACGTTTAATCCAACCTAAACTGCCATAAGTTCCCATCATGACCACATCTAATGCGGTAGTTGGAAAGTCCCAATCGACACTTCCTTTTTGTGGTACATAAGCAACTAATTTGCGTTGTTGTTCATAGGGTTTTCCGTAGATAGTGACGCTTCCAGCAATTGGTTTTAGGATGCCTAAAATGGCTTTGATTAATGTGGATTTTCCCGCGCCATTTGGACCAACAATTGCCATAAGTACGCCTTCAGGAATTTCTAAATCTATATCCCAAAGTACGGGTTTGTAATTGTAGGCAACGGTTAAATCGTCTACTTGAACTGCCATCTTTCCTGTGAAAGCAGGAATGTCTTTTTGAGTTTTTATTTCGCTCACTTAGTTTGTTATTTTAGTTGCTGTGGACAATTATTGTTTTTTCGAGGTTTACTTTAAAGCATTCACAATGGTGTTTACGTTGAATTCAAACATGCCAATATAAGTGCCTTCAACAGTTCCAGCATTTCCTAAAGCATCCGAATACAAGGTGCCACCAATAGCCACATCATGACCTGTAGATATAACAGCCGCTTGTAAAGCCTCGATGGTTCTTTTTGGAACAGAACTTTCAACAAAAATGGCTTTTACTTTTTTATCAATAATAAAAGACGCTAATTTTTGAACATCCTGAACTCCAGCTTCTGTTGCTGTGGAAAGGCCTTGCAAGCCAACCACTTCAAACCCAAAGGCTTTTCCGAAGTAATTAAAAGCATCGTGCGCAGTGACTAAAATACGTTTATCTTGTGGAAGTGTTTCTATTGTAACATGTAATTTTTCTTTTAAAACCAGTAGTTTTTCTACATAGGTTTTTGCATTAGCCTCGAAAAAGTCCTTGTTTTCTGGATTTGCGGCAGATAATTGCTCTGCTACATATTGGGTGATTTCTATCCAATAATCGACATTGAACCAAATATGTGGATCGTAATTACCAGCAAAATTATCTGAGGAAATGAGAGTGTTTTGATCTAAAGCATCAGAAATTGCAATGGTTTTAATGTTTTGGCGGCCCATTTTTTCAAAAACATCCACCAATTTACCCTCTAAATGCAAGCCACCATAGAATATCAAATCGGCATTGGCTAATTTGGAAACATCACCTTCACTCGCTTTATAGAGATGCGGATCGACGCCACTTCCCATTAAACCTTGAAGATTAATTTTATCTCCACCAATATTTTTTACCAAATCGGTTATCATGGTGGTTGTGGTTACAATATTTAGTTTGTCATTAGTCTCTTTGGTGTTTTTACAATTAAATAAAACCCCAAAAATTAACAAGGAGAAAACTATTTTTTTCATACGTCTAAATATTTATTGCGAAGGTACTAAATTAATAGGTAATTTTTAGATAAGTTGATATCTAAGTCCTAAGAAAATATAATGGGCTTTATTTGGTATGTATTTTAATATAAACTGAAAGTTCATGGATATGATTGTTTAAAATGCGAAAGTTATTTTCGGCATAAAATAAAACCCTAAAAACGGGAAGTTAGCTTACAGATATCTATTAATTATTCTAAAGAGGGATTTAGGTTTAGAGCAGTCTAAATTTATGTTTGTTATTTAATTACTTTATATTTGTTTAATTAAGATTTAAGATGATAACCCTTACAGAAGAAAATTATATAAAAGCCATTTACCACCTAAGCAAACACGGCAAGGAAATGGTAAACACAAATGCTTTAGCAGAAGCTATGAGCACAAAGGCCTCGTCTGCTACAGACATGGTTAAAAAATTGGCTGATAAAAACTATGTAGATTATAAAAAATACCAAGGAGCTATTCTTACTGAAGTTGGAAACAAAATAGCCATGAACGTGATTAGGAAACATAGACTTTGGGAAGTTTTTTTAGTAGATAAGTTGCATTTTTCTTGGGATGAGGTCCATGAGTTAGCCGAACAGTTAGAGCATATAAAATCTCAAAAACTTATAGATAAGCTCGATGCATTTTTGGGCTATCCATCGCACGATCCGCATGGAGATCCTATTCCGGATAAACATGGAGACTTTATCATTATAGAAAAAATGACGTTAGCTCAAGCTCAAATTGATGAAACCTATAATTGTGTTGGGGTGAACGATAGTTCTTCGGAGTTTTTGCAGTACTTAAATAGTAATAAAATAGAGCTTGGAACAAAAATTGAAGTGCTGCATAAGGAGGTTTTTGATAGTTCGATAAAAATTAGGGTAAACGGACTTGAGATGACAGTTTCCAATAGTGTCGCGCAAAATCTATATCTTCAGAAAGTATAATTTTCTGGGCCTATATAAAATATATTTCACACATAATAATATGATGAAACAAGCTTTTTTTATCAGTTGTTTTTTTAGTTTTTTATTCACTTTTCCTCAAGATTCTACACATGTAAAAGTTGAAGCTCCAAAAATTGTGGCTAAATTATATCTAGGAAAAACCTATCAGATAGAAGATGTTCAGATAAAATTCTCTGATGTTTTATCCGATTCACGTTGCCCCGAAGATGTTACTTGCATGTGGGCTGGAGAGGCTGCAGTATTGATTGATGTTTTAAAAGATGATGTAATTATTAAACAAAAGAAACTTGTTTTTCAACCGGGAAAAAAGATGGATGATAATTTAATGAATTTGTTTTCTTCTGAAAAACATTCAGTCTTGGCGCTTGGGATTCTTCCCAACCTGAATTCAAATATAAAAATTAAGAAAGAAGATTATTACCTTCAGTTAGAAATCATTAAAAAGGAATAAATTCTTTTTTAAATGGATCTTTTTAGTGGCAATTATCACAGTCGTGCGCCTGAACTCCTTTTTTGGATTTGGATTTTTTCCAAAAGAATTTCTTCACTAAAAATGCTAGAGCCATAAAAAGTGCTGCAAAAGCTAAGATATTTTGTAAAAGGTCATTCATAATTTTTTAGTCGTAATTTTCATTAAAACCTTAAATTAATAATTGGTATGCAATTAATGCTACAACATACGCAAAAGCAGTCATTAATACCAATTGTAAAACTGGCCATTTCCAACTATTGGTTTCACGTTTTACAATAGCAAGCGTACTCATACATTGCATAGCGAAGGCATAAAACAACAATAAGGAAATACCCGAAGCAAAATTAAATAGTGGGCCACCCAAAATTGGATTTACTTCGCCAGCCATTCTGTTTTTAATAGTTTCTTCCTCATCACTACCAACACTGTAAATCGTTGCTAAAGTTCCAACAAAAACCTCTCTGGCTGCAAAAGAACTCACTAAGGCAATCCCAATTTTCCAATCGTAACCCAAAGGTCTAATCGCTGGTTCTATAGCTCTTCCTGTTAATCCAATAAAAGAATACTCTAGTTTTTGAGAAGCTATTTCGTTGTCTAGTTCTTCTTCAGATAAATTTTGGGAAGCAAACTTTTCGGTAACGATTTCTTCGGCATTATTAAACTCATCTCCCGGTCCATAAGAAGCTAAAAACCATAATACAATGGAAATGGCCAAAATAATTTTTCCTGCTCCAAATACAAAGGCCTTCGTTTTTTCGACAACTGTTAAAGCGACATTTTTAATTAAAGGCAATTTGTAATTTGGCATTTCGACCACAAAAAATGATTTGCTCTTAAATTTTAATATTTTATTTAAAATCATGGCAGAAATCAAAGCGGCTCCAAAACCAATTAAGTAAAGTAACATTAACGTTAACGCTTGATAACTCATGCCTAGAAAACGACCTTCGGGAATAACTAAGGCGATAATAATTAAATACACCGGAAGTCTGGCAGAGCAAGTTGTAAAAGGAGTTACCAAAATAGTAATTAAGCGCTCTTTCCAGCTTTCAATGTTTCTAGTGGCCATAATAGCCGGAATAGCACAAGCTGTTCCTGAAATTAATGGCACCACACTTTTTCCACTTAGGCCAAAACGTCTCATGCCTCGATCCATTAAAAAGACCACACGACTCATGTAGCCACTTTCTTCAAGAACGGAAATAAACAAAAACAAGAAAGCAATTTGAGGAATAAAAATAACGATACCACCAAGTCCTGGAATAATTCCTTCAGACAATAAATTGGTAAATGTTCCAGCGGGTAAGGCATGTTTTGTCCATTCGCTTAAAGACGCAAAGCTCGCGTCTATAAAATCCATAGGCACAGAAGACCAATCGTAAATAGCTTGAAAAATAAGTAATAGTATAAATATAAAAATAGCATAACCCCAAACTTTATGGGTTAAAACTCTATCTAATTTTATACGTAAATCTTTAGCAGTACTCAAGTCGATAGCTTGCCCTTCTTTAAGGACATTATTAATAAACTGGTAGCGTTTTACGGTTTCCTTTTGCTGTAATCTTTTTAAATCGGCTTTGGATTTTGTTTTAAAATCCTCTACGGCATCAAACTCATTTCTGTCGGTTTTTCCAAAGTTAACATCTTGGGTAATAACCAACCAAAGCTTGTATAATAATTGGTTTGGAAATACTTTTTGAAGGTCTTCGAAATATTTTTTATCGATTTCGGAGGCATTCATACAAGGCGAGACAGAAAGTTCTCTATAATTGAAGATTAATTCTTTTAGCTTATCGATTCCTTCGTTTTTCCTAGTGCTTACTAGGGCTATTTTAGTGTCAAGATGCTTTTCTAAATAAGGAATATCTAACGAAATACCTTTATATTTCATTCTGTCGGCCATATTAATAACAAGAATGGTTGGTATTTCTAGATCTTTAATTTGAGTAAATAAAAGTAAGTTTCTTTTTAAGTTCTCAACGTCGCTAATAACTACGGCAACATCTGGAAAGTCTTTGTCTTTTTTATTTAAAAGAAGTTCAATAACCACATTCTCGTCTAGAGAGGATGCGTTTAAACTGTAAGTTCCGGGTAAATCTATAATGTGGGCTTTTACGCCACGGGGAAGTTTGCAAACACCTTCTTTTTTTTCGACGGTAATACCTGGATAGTTTCCAACTTTTTGGTTCAATCCGGTTAAGGCATTGAAAATGGAGGTTTTACCGGTATTAGGATTTCCTATTAAGGCGACATTAAGTTGCTTACTCATTACAAATTTCAATTAAAACATGGATAGCAGTTTCTTTTCTTATGGCCAAATGCGTTCCGTTTATATTGAGATATAAGGGGTCTGAAAATGGAGCTACTTGAAGAAGCTCGACCTCATTTCCCGGTAAACAACCCATTTCTAGTAATTTTAAGGGAATATAAATGGAGGAAACATCAGTGATAATGGCTCTCTCTCCTCGTTTTAGATGTGCTAATGTAACTTGCAAGCCTATTTAGATTGATTTTAAAGAAGCAAAAGTAGAATAAAATTTCAGGCAAAAAAAATTGTGAACTATAAAACTATTTATATTCTTCTTTTAAGATTTTAATCTCCTTAAGTAATCGGGAAATATCGTCTGGATTTGTGCCATCGTAATACCCTCTAATTTGACGTTTTTTGTCTATTAACATGAAGTTTTCAGTATGGATCATATCGTATTCATCTCCAGTACCATCGGTTTTCACGGCTAAATAACTTTTTCTAGCTAAGTTGTATATTTCTTTTTTGTTACCTGTTACCAAGTTCCATTTACTATCGATAACACCTTTTTCAAGAGCATATTTTTTAAGTTGCTCTACGTTGTCAATATCTGGAGTAACTGTATGCGAGAGCAACATAATATCTTGATCGTCCTTAATTTCTTTTTGAATTAAAACCATGTGGTCCGTCATAATCGGACAAATGGTCTGACAGGTTGTAAAAAAGAAATCGGCTACATATATTTTGTCGTTGTAACTGTCTTGCGTAATGGTTTCACCATTTTGATTTATTAAGCTGAAATCGGCAATCTTATGGTATTTTTTTTTGTATTGCAGCGTGCTATCTACCATTTCAGAATTAACCATTGTAGGCTGATAAATGGGTAAAGGCTTGTAAACATCATATACATTATAGATTATTAACATAATAATCACGGAAAGAGCTGCAAAAACGATAGCGAAATATTTATAATCTTTAAAAAATGAAAGCATTTTTATTTAATTTGAATTTTTCGGAGGATTTATTTGCAAAAATACGATAGATAAGTGTTTAATTCGGTAAATTTAACATCTAAATATAATATTGTGAATAGATTTTTACCTTGCTTGCTTGTTCTTTTACCAACCCTATCTTTCGGACAAGATTATGTCAAATCCATGGATGACATTAGAGATGCTGAAGCTAGAACCGCTTTAAACAAAATGTTCTATCGTGTTAATATGAATACGGGAAACTATGATGTTACCTATCATAGATTGGAACTAAATATCGACCCATCGCAGGCTTTTATTTCAGGAGATGTAACCACCTATTTTGAAGCCAAGGAAAACCTTTCGGAAGTTACTTTCGAGTTGACAGACAATATGGTTGTTTCTCAAGTATTGCAGCGTGGAAATTCGCTTTCTTTTAGTCAGAATTCTGATGATGAGATTGTTATCACTTTAAATCAAGTTCAAAATACAGGAGTCTTAGATTCCTTAACGATTAGTTATTCGGGAAATCCAGTGAGTTCTGGGTTTGGTTCTTTTGAACAAAACAGCCATAGTGGAGATCCAATTATTTGGACCCTTTCTGAGCCTTATGGCGCTAAAGGTTGGTGGCCGTGTAAACAGGATTTAATTGATAAAATAGAAAACATTGATATTTATATTACTACACCAGTAAATAATCCTTCAAACGAAGAATATATTGCCGTTGCCAATGGCTTGGAACAAAGTCAAACTATAAATGGCGCTTTTAAAACCACTCATTTTAAACATCAGTATCCTATTCCAGCTTATTTAGTTGCTATAGCAGTAACTAATTATGCAGTGTATTCGGACACGGTGGATAACAATGGGAATCCGTTTGAAATAGTTAATTATGTCTATCCAGAAAATCTAGCCTCTGCTCAAGCTAGTACAGCAGTAACGGTAGATATTATGAATTTATTTTCCAATCTGTTTCAGGAATATCCTTATGCCAACGAAAAGTATGGGCATGCCCAATTTGGTTGGGGTGGTGGAATGGAGCACACCACAGTTTCTTTTATGGGAAGTTTTGGAAGAAACTTAATAGCGCACGAATTGGCCCATCAATGGTTTGGGAACAAAGTAACCTGTGGGAGTTGGAAAGATGTTTGGTTGAACGAAGGATTTGCCACTTATTTATCGGGACTTGTGGTTGAAAACTTAGATGGAAATAGTCAGTTTACATCTTGGAAACAATCCTTGAATGCCTCGATAACTTCACAAAATGGGGGAGCTGTTTATTTAACAGATTCTGATACTTTAAGCGTCAACAGGATTTTTAGTAGCCGATTAAGTTATAATAAAGGAGCCATGGTTACGCACATGTTGAGAAAGAAATTGGGAGATGCTCCGTTTTTTCAAGGGATGCAAGATTATTTAAATCATCCAGATTTGGCTTATGGCTATGCCAAAACAGAAGATTATAAAGCAGTCATGGAAACCACAAGCGGACAAGATCTTACAGAGTTTTTTAACGATTGGATTTACAACCAAGGGTATCCGAGTTACGATATAACCTGGAATCAACCAAATAGCAACCAGGTTGTCATCTCTATTTCCCAAACGCAAAGTCACTCTTCCGTTTCATATTTTGAAGCCCCAGTTCCAATACGGGTTTTAGGAACTAATGGCGAGGAATTGGATTTGGTTTTAGACAATACCACAAACAGCGAAACTTTTTTAAGAACTGTAAACTTTACGGTGAATACTATTGTATTCGATCCAGAAGCTGATTTGATTTCAAGATATAATTCGGTGAGTTTGCATATAGATAAGTTTACTTTAGAAAACCAGTTTCAAATTTATCCAAATCCAACGACTCATAAGGTGCATATTTCTAAACCTAATAACATAATTGTTAGTCATATAAATGTTTATAATACTTTAGGTCAGCTTTTGCTAACCACGCCATGGACAGATAGTTTAGATCTTTCGACTTTGTCTTCAGGTTTGTTTTTTGTGCAACTCCATGCCAATCAAGGAATAATTAATAAATCCGTGTTAAAAAATTAAGTTATAGCTAAGTAAATGTTTTCTAAATGCTGTTAAAACACTACTTTTGCAAATTAATTTACACTAGAGAAAAATATACATGGAGTTTGTTATAAAAATATCTCAATTTTTATTGAGCCTTTCCTTATTAATTGTTTTGCACGAATTGGGACACTTTATTCCTGCAAAAATCTTTAAAACCAGAGTTGAGAAATTTTATTTGTTTTTCGATGTTAAGTTTTCCTTATTCAAAAAGAAAATTGGCGACACCGTTTATGGAATAGGTTGGCTGCCGCTTGGAGGCTATGTTAAAATATCAGGAATGATAGACGAAAGCATGGATTCCGAACAAATGGCCCAACCGCCACAACCTTGGGAATTTCGTTCAAAACCAGCTTGGCAACGTTTAATTATTATGTTAGGTGGAGTAACTGTAAACTTCTTTTTAGCCATCCTGATATACATAGGAATGAGTTATTTTTATGGAGATAGAATTCTTCCAATTGAAAATATCAAAGACGGTCTTCTAATTGAGAGTACGGTAGCCCAGAAAGCAGGTCTTTTAACGGGAGATAAAATTATTTCGGTTGATGGTGATAAGATAGACCATTTTTCACAGATTTCTGAAAAAGTATTATTTGGAAAAAGCATTGTTATTGAAAGAGATGGCCAGCAATCGACGGTTACTTTGCCAGAAGACTTTTTATCGCAATTAATAGATTCAAAGGAAAAATCTTTTATAGATTTAAGAATGCCTTTTGTTATTGCCGAAGTACCAGATTCCTCTTTTAATAAGGGAAGTGGAATTAGAAAAGGCGATATTATTACAGCTTTTAATGGCCAATCAACAAAATATATTGATGAGGTCATTCCAGCACTTGAAAGCTTAAAAGGACAAGATGTAGAAGCTACAGTTTTAAGAGATCAGGAAAAGGTGCAAATTCCACTTCATATTAGTAACGAAGGGAAATTGAGTTTGGTTTATGCCTCTGGAGCAACCCCTGAAACCTTAGAGGCTTTAGGTTATTATCAATTTGAAACTAGAAAGTATGGTTTTTTTGAAGCCATTCCTGTAGGAGTAGTTAAAACAGGCGATAAAATATCATCTTACATCACACAATTTAAAGCTATTTTTACTCCAAGTACAGGAGCCTATAAAGGTGTAGGTGGTTTTAAGGCCATCTATGATATTTTTCCTAGTTTTTGGAGCTGGCAGGTATTTTGGAATATTACAGCCTTTTTATCTATCATGTTAGGGGTTTTAAACTTATTGCCAATCCCAGCATTAGATGGAGGGCATGTGATGTTTTTACTCTATGAAATGATCTCTGGAAGAAAGCCTAGCGACAAGTTTTTAGAATATGCACAAATGGTAGGATTCGTGTTATTAATAGCTTTAGTTTTGTTTGCAAATGGGAATGATATCTTTAAAGCAATTTTTAATTAATTTTTTCAAAATATAGTTTGCAATAACTAATATTTAATATATATTTGCGCTCGCTAAGGCGAAAACATACTACTTAACTACTGTATATAACGGTTGGTTTGGAAAATATGGAAGTCAGAAAAAAGACTTAAAAAGAAAACAACACTCCTCCTTAGCTCAGTTGGTTAGAGCATCTGACTGTTAATCAGAGGGTCCTTGGTTCGAGCCCAAGAGGAGGAGCACAATGATAGAAAGCCTTTACAGAGATGTAGAGGCTTTTGTTTTTTGTACGGGTTAAATATAGGTTAAGCAGCATCATTTTCAATTGCTGTGTTTAAGCAAAGATTGGGATTAAGCTCGCTTGTTGTTTCTTTTTGGGGGCAAGTTGCGACCTGCCCGTGCGGGGGATTATGCTGAATGAAACAACTCGTCCTCACGGAGAGCATGCTGATTTAAATTAATCACGGTCTTATTTCTTAAAAATAGAACCAATTCCTTTCCCTATTTTTTGTACGGCTTCAATTCCTTTGTTCAGTTGTTCTGTGGAAACCTCGTTGTAACTGTCACTATCTATATTATTAGCGTATTGTTGCGGGTAGATTACAAATCTGCTGTTCGTGCCAAAGTGTTTTTCAAGTTTAGAAGGCAGATTTTCCAAAGCTCCCATATAAGAGGTAGCACCTTTTCGGGCAGATACCAAGACAAACAAATCGGCTTCCTGAATATCTCTTGAAAGTATTAAAAAATCTTCCCAGTCCGTAAATGATTTTATTGTAATCGTGGAGGTGATTTTTGTCTTGCTGCATAACTTTGCAATGGCTTTCTTGGTTGCCTCATTGCAATACAATAGAATTGGAATACTAAGTTCCTGAGACAATTTCGCTATTTTTGTAAACCATAAGCCAAAGCCCTCTTCATGCTCTGTTAATGGTGGAGCAGCAACAACGATTCTTTTATGTAATACCAACGGTTTTTCTATATGACAAATAAAAGTGGTTTTAGTTGTATTGCTCAAGATACTCTCTACTTTCTCGCCAATTAGTTTATCGATAAATCCGGAGCGTTGTGGCCATCCCAAAATAATAATGTCGGCCATAATTTCTCTTGAAATACGAGCTATACCACTTGCTATATTATGATCGATAGTTGTAAGTATATTGACATCTGTTTCAGACGCAGATGCTTGTTTTACAAATTCCTCCAACTTGTTTCTAGCTTTTAGAATATTAATTTCAGCTTCATTATTATTGGCAACTACTGAAAGGATGGATACGGGATTGTTTGATTTTTTATCCTTAATTAAAATAGCAAGTTCTAGTAGCTTTTCTATGTTCGCAACGTTTGCAATTGGCAAAAGAATGTGTTCGCCGTGAAGGCTATTGGCTTTTATTATTGTACTCGTGTCATCTTCAGATTCAATAACTATTTTTTTAGCGGCTGTTTCGGTAGCAAATGAAGCAACTATGCAAGTTACTAGTATAAGTATGATGGTTCCGTTCAGGATGTTTTCATCTAAAATCCCAGCCTTATATCCCACTAAAATAACTGCAAGGGTTGCGGCGGCATGGGCACCACTAAGCCCGAAAATAAGTTGTCGTTGTGCTTTTGAATATTTGAATAGGAGTTGCGTAATTAAAGCCGCAAACCATTTTCCAAACAAAGCCACGACCGATAGAGTTCCAGCTATAATAAGAGCTGTTGGACCACTTAAAATCACGCTCACATCAACCAACATTCCTACGCTTATTAGGAAAAAGGGAATGAATAGTGAGTTTCCAATAAATTCAATTCGGTTCATCAATGCGGATGAATGAGGAATGAGCTTGTTTAAGGCCAATCCTGCTACGAAAGCGCCAATTATCGATTCTACCCCGGCTACTTCTGCTAAAAATGCGGCGAGAAATACGATAGACAAGACAAAAATATAATGTGAATGTTTTTCACTTTCCAGTTTTCTAAAAAACCATTTAGCTATTCTTGGAATTATTAGGAACATAATGGCGGAAAAAATGGTCAGAGAAACGCCAAGTCGGATCCAAAATTCCTGATTTAAATTACCTTCGCTGTTTGCCATAATTACGGCTAGAATGATAAGCACTGCAGTATCGGTTAAAATAGTGCCTCCAACGGTAACGGCTACAGCCTGGTTTTTAGAAATACCAAATTTACTTACAATAGGGTAGGCTACCAACGTGTGTGTCGCGAACATACTAGCAGTAAGAAAACTCGCATTGAAGTCGTAGCCAAGCAAGTAATAACATACTGGAAATCCAATTCCAATTGGTATGATGAAAGTCAAAAATCCAAACATAACACTCTTGTTTCGGTTGGATTTAAATTCGTTCATATCCAATTCAAGACCTGCAATGAACATGATATACAGAAGCCCAATAGTTGAAAATAGGTCGATGGCAGAACTTTGTGCAAGAATGTTAAATCCATAAGGACCTATAATCACCCCTGCTATAATTAACCCAATAATTCCAGGGACATTTAGTTTTCTTAGCAGTATGGGAGATAATAGAATGATAAAGAGAATTAATGAAAATATAAGTACCGGATTTTGAAGCGGTAACTCAAATTCGTGTATCAACTGTTGGAAGAAATCTGTCATCTCTTTGCTTTATTAAATTGCGTTATAAGTTACTCTATTAAGTGTTTCAAAAATACAAATATAAATGTAATTTAATTTGAGTAGGTAAATTAATTATAATTTTAGTAGTTCTTTTGGTGCGTGCCACATGCTTATAGGGAACAATTGGAGCCTTTGTCTATGGCTGGATAGTTTTTAAAAGATTTATTTTACTGATTAAAATGTCTCGATTCTAGCAAAGTGTTTTGGTGTTAGCAATAAGACTATAAGTGTGAGCAGTCCTACAGTAAGAATGCCTATATAAACTGTGTGTGTAGAATCGAAAAACGCAAGTTGTAAATAGTTTTGAACGGTATCGTCTGAATGGACAGATTGTAAAACTTCAACCACTTCATTCACCTTGGGTAAAGCATGTTGTAAGTTTGTTGGAGCCTCTGTTAATCTATCCAATAACACCGAATTAAAAATAGCAGCAAAGACGGCAGCTCCTATACTTTGTCCGAAATATCTTGAAAACATACTAGCGCCTGTAACAACACCTCTTTGTC
>Ga0209075_1000130_pt1 | contig 64941 bp, 50 predicted proteins | sample Stecom2011_FD_187523 | JGI IMG/M metagenome (GOLD analysis project Ga0209075, IMG submission 187523) | Agricultural soil microbial communities from Utah to study Nitrogen management - Steer compost 2011 (SPAdes) (version 2) | ecosystem: Environmental > Terrestrial > Soil > Agricultural land...
TGGGGGTGCGCAAACCGTTGGCGATAAATTCTACGGTCCCGTCGGTTTTGCTGATCTTCATCGCGCTACCACGGTTGGCCGCTTGTGGATCGGCGCTGGCACCGCCGGGCAAAATGGCCGTGGCAAGGGTGGCGTAAAAATAACCGTCCAGGTATTCCAAGCCAAAACCAAACTCGTGAAAGTTTCCGGTAACGGCCCAATCATTGGCGACTTTTTGGTATTCATCGATAATGTCATCGCCGTTGAGATCGATTAAACGCGTTAGCTCTTGTTTTTGCATCACGTAAATATCGCCATCGACAACCTTTACCCCAAGAGGTTCGGCTAAACCACGGGCAATACGTTTGACGATTATCTGCTCTGGTGGTGCGTCAAAGTTAGACACTAAATACACCGAGCCCTCTGGGTCCCAGGTAGATACCACCATGCGACCATCGTCTAAAAAGTCGATGCCGCCGACCATCGGCTCAAACTCTTTAGGCCGCGCCTGATGCAGATCAAACGACGGATGCACACCGGCCACTTCGTGCCGATCACCGGGAATGGTTTTAATAATGTCCGGATCGGTAATCACCGCTTTGACTGTGCGAGCGTCATCCACAGTGGCCAATAACATAGATTCTGGCACTAGCTCAAACTCGCCGCTGGCTGGATTCTTCCATTGCAGCGAGAGCGCTGCACCGCCGGTGCCCTGAAAGAAGATAATCTCCAGCGGGTGAATGCCCGGCGCTAGTGAAATTTCGGTGTCCATCGGGTCGGGACCGTGAAAGCCCCAGTGATCAATCACCAACTCGTCATTTAAAAATAAATACGAGCCGTCATCGCTGACCAAACGCAAGGTGGTATTCAGAGGCTCGGTAAGGTTTAAGTTGGTTTTTATCTGATACGCAAAACGCTCTTTGATGGGCTCAAAAGCATCGACATCGGGTAAGTGCAATTGCGCTGTAAGAGCGGCCAGTGCCGGCGGCGTGCTCCGCAGAATGTCGACGTTGGGTTGATCGCCACTAAAGTAGTGCAGGTAGACCATCGCCCCTGGGGTGTTTTCGCTCAGTGTTGGCGTCTCGGGTTTTAAGTTTATCGCGATGGCCGGTTGGTTCATTGGGTCGGTATTGCTATTGCCCGTGTCAGCCTCGGGTTTAAGCGCGAGAATATACTCCACCATCTGCGCGGCATCTTGCTCGCTCAAACTGGCGTGGGGCGTCATGGGCACTTGGCCCCAATTGCCGGCGCCACCGGCGATAATTTTATCGGCCAGTTGCGCTACCGCGTCGGCCTCATTGGCATAGCGGGCGGCAATGCTTTGGTACGATGGGCCCACCGTTTTAAGCTCGGCGTTATGGCAGACAGCGCAGTCGCTGTTGTTAATCAGAGCGAGCCCTGGGTGCTGGCCGCTTTTGGGCGTTGGCCGAGGCTCGGCTGCGGCCGGTAACGCAGGGTAAGACAGGGTCAGTACCGTGGTGCCGTTGCTTAAATGCAGTGTGTTGTTCTCGATCGTACCGCTGCCTGTAACGGCATAGTTTACAGGTAAGCTTAAGCCGGCCAGGGTGGCGCGCTGCTGATCGATCAGTCCGCTTACCTCGAAGGTACGGATGAGGGTAACGCCTTCGGCCGTTAGGGCGTGGCTGGGTGTCTCGGTAATATTCACGCGGCCATTGCCCAGCAGCAGTTGCGTGCGCTCACCATCGAGCCGATAACCCAGATAATCGATCCCGTCGCGCCAGAGGCTGGCGCCGTTTAGTAAATAGTTACGTGCAGGCGTTGTTGGTTGTGGGCCGTGTTTTTGATCGTACACAGCACCGGAGAGTTCGATACGGCCATCCCATACTTTATACAGCTCGCCGCCGTCGGTGTCGTAGGCAATGCTAAGATCGTCGTCCAGCCTTACCGTCAGCACGCGGGGTTTACCGTCTAGCACTGAACGGAACGCCGGCATTGGGCCGGTCAAGTGAGTGCTGGCGGCGGTTGCTGTGGGGGCGTTTGGGCTGCAGGCGGTTAATGCTACGGCGCTACACATCAGCCCAAATAACGACAAGCGTGTGGGTAATATCAACATAGTCTTCTCCAGGCTCACTGGTTTTTATCGGTTATTGATCATAGAGAAGAGTGTGCCATGAGCTTTGACAGTAAGGCGGTTGAATACGTTTGCATAGGTCTATTTAAGACGCTTGCTAACACATCATTACAATCTGGCCAGTAGCTGCAGCCCTATAAGCCCTAAAATACCAATTTGCGCAAACAGCGCAATACCATAAAAGTAACTGCGCGGGCTGGGGTTTTTATCGGTGGCAATGGCGTAGTACAGGGCCATATGAATGATGCGGGCGACCGCGTAAAGCATGATTAAAATACCCAGCCAGCGGGGGTTGGTGCCGCAAAACACCGCTAAAAACGCGCTGCCGAGAAACAGCGGAAAGTTCTCTAACGAGTTCATAAATGTGCGGTGGGCGCGAAACACGAAGGAGCTGTGGGATAGCTGCTGGTCGATCTTGCCCGGCACCGAGCCGGGCTGTTTCGCCTTACTCATGGCAGCGACGGTTGCCTGTACCAGTAAGGTTAGTAAGGCAACGTAAATCCAACTATAAGCAAAGGTGTAATCCAGTGGCATAAAGTGCTCCTTTGGGGGCTTGTGTGGGTTATTGGTGCGGGCGTTTTACCCAGATCAGTAATCGATTATTGGCCGGCATAGGGTGATCTGCCTGTAAGTGTAGATCATGGCGCTGGGCGGTTTGGATTAAATCGTCAAGATCGCGAATACCGCTGGCCGGATCGCGTTGGCGCAGCATGGCGTCAAAGGCGCGGTTGCTTTCGCTGGTAAATGTGCCCCGATCGTTAAAGGGGCCATAAAGCGCAAAAATGCCGTCTTTGGGTAAGTTGTCACCCACCAGTTTGAACAGACTTTGCACCAGTGGCCAACTCACAATGTGTGCGGTATTGGCCGAGTAAACGGCGTCGTATTGGCCGCGCCAGTGAGGGCGGTTTAGGTCCATAACGATAGGTGGTTTGAGGTTGGCGCTGGGCTGCTTTATTAGCCAGGCGTTAATGCCTGGGTGGTTGCTTGCCAAATCGCTGGTTTGCCAAGTTAAGTGGGGCAGCGCTGGGGCAAAATGCACCGCGTGTTGGCCGGTGCCACTGCCAATTTCTAATACCGCGTTGCACTTGTTAAAAACGTTTTTTAATAAGTGCAGGATCGGGCCTTTGTTGTTTTCGCAGGCCTGCGAGTAAGGCGCTGTGACCGAGGGGGAGTTGCTCATATTTGCTGTGCTATGCCGTTAATAAAAGGAGTATTGACTGTGCCGCAGTTGTGACGATTGTGCAAACGCACAGAGGCATTGGTTGTGTTGTCAGGGGGGCTGTTAAAGCTGTGCCGGGCACCGCCCTACGGTGACTTAGCGGCAGCTGCTGGTCTATACTCAAGTAACCCTACAGGTGGTTGAGCCGGCGGTAATGGCGCTAACGCAACGTAAAGGGAGTTTTAAAACAGCTTTAACCTAAGGATTTTGCGGCGACCGTATTGCAGTGCCGGCTTTGATCGTTTTTGCAGTCGCCTGTAAACATCGAACTCTGAGAGTGTTATGGCTGATAACAGTACGTGGGTGCTTATCTTAGCGCAGTTGTTAGTGGTTGCCGTTATCGCGGCAAGCATGTTGGCGCTGCTGTTGTGGCGGGTGCGCCAGCGCCACCGCCAGTTGTTGAGTCTTTATGCCAGTTTAAAACACCAAGAGCAGAGCCAAGCCGATGCCGAGCAAGCGGCTAACCCCGACGATGGCACAGGCTTAGTTGAGCGGATCGATTGGTCCAACCTTGAGAGCGAGGCGTTGCAGCGCTACCAAGAGTTTTCGGGCAAAAGCCTGGGTGATTACGCCATAGATGACCCGTTTAGCGCGCGCATTGCTTCTATTCGGTATCACTACCTGCAAGCCGAGCGGCTCGCCGAACCACACCCCACTGTGCACGAGCGCTGGCAGTCATTAGAGAAGGCCCTTGCCAAGTTGGTTAGCACCATCGTCAGCAGTGCGAAACCTTTGCCAAGTCACGATCCGGATAAACTCTCTCTACTGCGCGAGCGCATGAAAACCTTAAAAAATATTGAGCAAGATAACGCCGATTTGCGCGGTAAAAACCAGCGCTATGGCGCCGAGATTAAAAAGCTGCGAGGTTACTATAAAAAATACCGCGAGCTAATGGCGCAGGCCGGGGCGCCAAAAGTAGCCGAAGATGCAGAGGCCCAAGGGCGTATTAAAACGCGCAATATGGTTGCCGCGAACGAGCAGCAGCGCCAGCTGGTAGACGGTATGCACAGCCACATCAACGACGCAGACAACAAAGCCGTTTACCAAGAGCAACCGGCTGTGCACGGGCAGATCGAGCAACTGCAAGAGGGGGTGCAGGCTTACGATGAAACCCTAAAACAATTGCAACAATCCCAGCAGCAAAACGCTGAGCTGGATAAACTGGCCGTGATCGATAGTTTGCGTGGCAACAGTTACCGCCAGCGCAATACCATTGTTAATTTGTACCGCGATCTGAGCGACTTACAAGCAACGCTTAACGACGACTCGCAGGATAAAAAAAGTCAAATGCAAGCTTTACAGCGTTTGCTGTCAGAGTGTGAAAACTGCATTGCCACACTCGAAAGCGAGGTCGAATACTTGCATAAGCTGTTACAGGATGTGCCTGAGCCACAAAGCCTTGCGCCAACCGCTGAGCCGGTGCCAGACGATACGCTGGCCGAAACCTTGCTGGCGTTTTCTTTATCGATAGTAGAAAAACACAGCTTAGATGAAGTGCTGCAACTGGTGGCCGATACCCTAGTGCAGATTAACTTGCCCTATGTGGCGGCAGTCAGTTTTGCCGGCGAGACCGTGTTGGGTGGCTCGACTAACCTTGATAATAAAACCCAGCATCAACGCCTGCTGGACATAGCGGATGTAAGCTTGCAAGAGAATAACGCCGAAGGTTTGTTTTTCTCGCGGCCCTGTTTGCAAGTGTTTGTGCCAAAGGCCGCGCTGGCCGATATTAACTTGCAAGAGTTAATCCGGCTGTTGGATGTTATGCACGCGTTAATCATGTTGCAGTTAGAACAGTACGCCGCGCTGCAGCGCTTAACCGAGCACCACTTAGAGGTGGTGAGGGTGGGGCAGCAGATCCGCACCGGGGTAACCAATATTGATATTCAGTACGCCTTCCAAAGTGAAGAGTCGAGACGCATTGCCACGTCCTTACTGCAAGAGCTGAACGAGTTATTGTTGGCGGTGGATGCCGAGGATGACATGCGCGAAATGTTTGCTCATGCAATGGCCGAGGCGCAGCTGAAGTTTACGACGCTGTACAAGGAGAGATCGGTTTTGGATCATGAGTTTTCGAGTTTGTCAGAGACCATTGATAAACTAGAGCAACCGTAATCAATAGCCTCGTAAAGCCACCTTAACAAAATCGGTTAAGGTGGCTTTGCTGTTTAAAACAACACGCGGCAGCGAATAGTGCCTTCGATATTACGCAATTGCTCTAGGGCGGTTTCACTGTAAGGGGAGTGAACATCCAACACCACATAACCGACTTTATCGTTGGTTTGCAGGTACTGCGATGAGATGTTGATGTTGTTGTCTGAGAAGACACGGTTAATGGCCGATAAAACCCCCGGTACGTTGGCGTGCACATGCAGTAAACGGTGCGCTTTGGGATGCTCTGGCAGCGCCACCTCGGGAAAGTTGACCGAGCTGGTGGTGGTGCCGTTGTCCGAGTATTTAATGAGTTTTTCGGCCACTTCGGCGCCGATGTTCTCTTGTGCCTCGACCGTTGAGCCACCGATGTGGGGGGTGAGAATCACGTTATCTAAGCCGCGCAGGGGGCTGACAAACTCATCGTCGGCGCTTTTCGGCTCGATGGGAAACACATCGATGGCGGCACCGGCAATGTGTTTGTTTTTTACCGCGTTAGCCAAAGCCTCGATATCCACCACCGTGCCGCGCGAGGCGTTTATTAAATAGGCGCCTGTTTTCATTAGGCCCAGCTCGCGCTCGCCGATCATATCTTTGGTGGAGCCGGTCTCGGGCACGTGTAAGCTGATAATATCGGCCGATTGCAGCAACTCATCCAGCGAGCGGACCTGACTGGCATTGCCCAGCGGTAACTTGGCCACCACGTCGTAAAACTTAACCTTCATGCCCAAAGATTCGGCCAGCACACTGGTTTGGCTGCCGATCGATCCGTAACCAATTAGGCCTAAAGTTTTACCGCGAATCTCATAAGAGCCCAGCGCCGATTTAAGCCAGCCGCCGCGATGGCAAACAATGTTTTTTTCTGGGATGCCGCGCAGCATTAAAATGGCCTCGGCGATCACCAGCTCGGCCACCGAGCGGGTATTGGAGTAAGGCGCGTTAAACACCGCCACGCCATGCTCTTGCGCGGCTTGTAAATCGACCTGATTGGTGCCGATGCAAAAACAGCCAGCCGCGATCAATTTGGGGGCGTTCTGAAACACTCGGCGAGTCAGTTGGGTGCGCGAGCGCAGGCCGACAAAGTGAGCGTCTTTGATCTTCTCGATCAATTCGTCCTCAGACAGAGCAGTTTTTAAATACTCTATGTTTTCGTAGCCTGCTGCGTGCAGCGCTTCGATGGCGGACTGGTGTACGCCTTCCAGTAATAAGAACTTAATTTTGCTCTTGTCCAGTGACTTCTTGCCCATAAAACAAAACCTCAACTCGCGCGTTGTCAGAGAGTGAAAAGTGGGGGTGGGTGGCTTGCATCGGCGGCGCCGACACAGCGGCAAATGATAGCATAAGTACCGCTGCTTTGGGGCCGCCTAAGGGCGTTTAATGTCGCTTACCTGAATAGCCAAACCTTGCTCTAACGGTTGATAGTGCCAATGGATATCGAGATCAAACAGCGCCATAGCATAGCGGCGCGCCGGATCGGGGGTTTGGTATTGTGGGCGTGGGTCTTGCCCCAATAATTGCTGCAACAAGGTGGCCAGATCGGTGTTTAACCGCAGGCTTTGGCTTTGACACTGGCTCGCAGCGCTGGCGCTAAAACTGACGGCAAGGGTCTGAGGCGCCAGTGGCGCCACTGGGTTGACGGCCTCTGGCAGCGAATCGGTATAGGGCACATAAGGCTTGATATCCAGCACCGGGGTGCCGTCCAGTAAGTCGTGCCCGCTAATGACCAAGCTGGCAGAGGCGCGATTTATGATCAGCCGATCGAGCTTTACCACCGATAAGCCAATCGGGTTAGGGCGCATTGGCGAGCGGGTGGCAAACACCCCTAAAGTTTTATTGCCGCCTAAGCGCGGCGGGCGCACACGGGGGCGAAAGCCGCTGAGGCGGTTGGCGTGAAACACAAACTGCAGCCATAGATGCGTGCAGCCCTCGAGCCCGACAAACCCTTGGGCGTCGTTAAAGGGTGGGTAAAACTCGATGGTGGCGGTGGCCGCGGGGGCCAATCCGCTCTGGCGCGGAATGCCAAACTTATCGGTAAAGCAAGAGCGCACCACCGCGATAGGGGTAAATTCAAACATGACGATTTTCTATGGTAAATAAGGTCATTATAGTACCTGATAACACAAGCTATAACAGGCGTTTGGCGGTTTAAAAGGTCAGCTGAAAAACACGGCTGATGTATACTGAAGGGCAGGTTTATAGGCTATAAGAGGAGGGCCAGATGCGACAGTGGCGACGTTATGTTTTGGCAGTGGGCTTGTGTGTTAGCGCCACAGCTTTGGCCGAGGTCAGTGAGATTATTGATTACACCTATTACAAGCTAAAGCAAAACAACGCTGGGCAAACATTGCAGCAGCAACTCGATGCCGCGACACCGATCGAGCGCGATGGCCGCAAACTGCACGGCGATACCCGCTGGCGGTTAAACTGGAGCTTTAACACCGAGGCGCAAGAGGATGGCCGCTGCACACTGAGCGACATTAACATTCACCTAGACGCCTTGATTTACTTACCCGAGCTGGATTACCGCGATGCCGAGTTACAGGTCGAGTTTAACCGCTACGCCGAGGCGCTGCAGCGGCATCAGATAGGGCATTATATTATTGCCATTCAGGCGGCCAATAAAGTGGATACTAGGCTAACCTATATGGAGCCTAGCAGCGATTGCGATACCGCGCGCGATCAAGCCGAAGCCATGGCGGTAGAGATCGAGCGAGAGCATCGAGAAAAAGCCATCGCCTTTGATAAAAAAACCCGCTATGGCGCGGAACAAGGTGTGAGCTTACCCCAGCCGAGTGAAGGCCCAACAGCGGACGACTAACCCAGCGCTATAACTTTTTTGAGTTGGCGGGGCGATCTCGCCGTTTGGCTTGCACTCGGGTGCGTTGGTGCCGGTGGCCTTTGCCAATCGCACGCGTCACTGGTGTTGGTTTTTAAAACGCACCTGACAAAGGTTACAGCAACTTGATCACCCCTTGCTCGCGGGCACTGCGCTCGATCACCTCCATCATGCCCACCACCACGAGCGCTTGCTCGGGTTTGACGATCAGCTCTTCTGCCTGGGTTAAATGACGATAAACATTATCGTAAAAAGTCGCATAATTACCGGCCACCGTGGGGTGGGTCTCGCGGCCGATTGCAGTATGAATAAAGCCCCATTGGTGGGGCTCTTCATCGGCCCAATTGGGGCGGTTGGGCTTGATGCCAGCGGCCAGGCGGCTCTCTTGAACATCGGCTATAGTTTTGACATAAGAGCCTTGGTCGCCATGGATAACATAGGCCGGTGCCGGCTCGTGGGCCAGCATACTGGCTTTAAGCAGACATTTATGGTTTGGGTAATCGAGCCGCACATCAAAGTAGTCGCAGGCTTTAGCACCGGCGCGCTCTGTGCGTAAATCCCCGTACACAGCGGCGGGTAGACCAAACAGCATCAGGCACTCGTCCACTAAGTGCGAGCCTAAATCGTACAGTAAACCGGCGCCGGGGCCGGGCTCCTCTTTCCAGCGCTTGGCGCTAGGCTGCGGGCGGTAGCGGTCGATGGTTAGGGCATAGGTGTTGAGCTTGCCCAACGTTTGCTGCTGTAGCAGCGGTTGTACGGTGTTAAAGCCCGACTGCAGCCGCCGATTATGAAACACCGTGAGCATTAGGCCTAACTGGGCCGCCAGCTCGATAAGCTCGTGGCCCTCGTCGGTGTTGGTGGTAAAAGGTTTTTCGACAATCACGTGTTTGCCCGCACGCAGCGCATCCCGCGCCATGGGGTAGTGCAGAGCGTTGGGGGTGTTAACCACCACAATGTGAATGTCTGGATCGTCCAGCAGCGCCTGATACTCGGACACGATTTTCACGTTGGGGTAATCCGCCAGCGCGCTGGTGCCACTGCGCTGCACGATGGCGGCCAGAGTTAAATGTGGCTGCGCGCTGATCAAAGGCCCATGAAAAATCTTGCCCGACATGCCGTAGCAGGCCAGTGCAACCTTAAATGTTTGGCTCATGTTGTTAGCTCGTAAGTGTTTATCCCTTGCCCAGCATACGCGTTAAAGTGTTGTCTTTAACAATGTAGTGATGCACAAGTGCGGCAAGAGCGTGCAAGCCGATCAGCCAATACAATACTGTGCCGGCTAGTTGGTGGGTGTTTTTTATGGTTTTGCTGAGGGCTTTATCGGGCGCGATCAGGTGCGGTAGCTCGAAACCCCAAAAGGGCACCGGTTTATCGGCGGCGCTAAGCAGTAACCAGCCGGCTAAGGGTGTAACGATCATGCCCCCGTACAACAGCCAGTGCATGGCGATGGCCAGCCAGTGTTGCCAGCGGGGTACGGCTGGGGTGATGGCCGGTTGAGTATTAACCACACGCCACAGCAGGCGAGCGATCGCCAGCAATAAAACGCTAAGCCCCAGCATAAAGTGCCACATCTTTAAGGCTTCTCGGATATCGCTGCCGCGGGGAAACTCCTCGCGCCAATAAATGCAGGCGTAAACGGCCGCCAGCAGCACCAGCATCAGCCAGTGCAGGGCAATATTGATGGCGCCGTAGCGTTGCGTTGAGTTCATTAACATGGGCGAATCCTGTAAGGCTGATACGTTAATTTAGTGTAGTCAGCGTGCGACATGATAAAAAGCCCAAGCGCGGTAATTTATAGGTATTAATGCTCAGTTTACCTCTGCTTTAAAGCCAATGCCGAGCGGTGCGGGCGCCCCTAACCGGCCTCACAAGCCTGCAACGTATCGGCTATATAACCCAAAAATAGTTCAGATAAAGCCCCCTTATAGTAAGTGGTTATAACCCTAGTAGAAATTGCTATTTTTCCTGCGGGCTAAGATTCGTTATGCTCGCGCCCTTATGGTCAGTAATTGGGTCTGAAGAGATGGAATGGCAGGGGTTATTATCGCTGGGTTTAGCGGTTGGGGCATTGTTGGTATTGATATTTACGCGTACTGCCGCGCACTTGGTGATGATGGCGGTGCTTATCATCCTGAGCATCTCGGGTGTGTTAACCACCGGCGAGGCTTTTGCCGGTTTTAGCAACCATGGTGTGCTGACCGTTGCCGCTATGTTTGTGGTGGCGGCCGGTATTCACGGCTCCGGCGGTGTCGATTTATTGGTCAAGCATGTGCTGCGACACCCAAAAAGTGTCCGCGTGGCGCAAATGCGCATCGGTATACCTGTGGCGCTGCTCAGTGCCTTTTTAAACAACACCCCAGTGGTGGCCACCATGATCCCCGCGGTGCGCGCCTGGGCGCGGCAGATCGATATACCGGCCTCTAAACTGATGATCCCACTGAGCTATTCGGCGATTCTTGGGGGCACCCTGACCCTGATTGGCACCAGCACTAACTTGGTGGTCAACGGGCAATACCAAGAGCTTACCGGCAACGCTGGGTTCTCGCTGTTTTCAATCACCGCAGTGGGCCTGCCGGTAATGATAGTGGGCATGTTGTTTATCTACTTTGTCTATCCTAAAAGTTTGCCCAATCGCCAAGAGCAAGCCATGTTTGGCAACTTGCGTGAGTTTACCCTAGAGGTGGCGGTAGCCTTTGATGGCCCACTAGTGGGTAAAACAGTGCAAGAGGCGGGCCTGCGTAATCTTAAGCGAATCTATCTGGTCGAGATCGAGCGCGCCGGCGCTATTGTGCCGGCGGTAAGCTCCGAGGAGCAGCTACAAGGCGGTGACCGTTTAGTGTTTGCCGGTAACACCGAGGCGATCTCGGATTTACTGCGCATTAAAGGCATTGTGCCCTCCACCGATGGCGTGCCGACTTTATCCCGCGAGCATCGCGAGCGGCGCTTGGTCGAGGCGGTTATATCGCCCCACAGTAACTGCATTAACCAAACGGTGCGCGATGCGCAGTTTCGCGAGCGCTATGGGGCCGCCGTGCTGGCGGTGGCGCGCAACGGTGAGCGTTTGCCGGGCAATCTAGGTACCACCCGACTTAAGCCTGGCGATACCTTGTTGTTGGAGGCACGGCCGGCGTTTGTCAGTCGGCAAAAATACAATAAAGACTTTTTATTGATCAGCGATTTAGGCACCGAGCCGCCGCGACATCAGCGGGCGTTATTATCCTGGAGCATTTTGCTGGTGGTGGTGCTGGCGGCCGCTTGCGGTGTGATGAGCATGCTCAATGCGGCTTTGCTGGGCGCCGCGGCAATGATGCTAACCGGTTGCTGCTCGGCTCAGCAGGCACAAAAAAGTCTCGACCCCGCGGTGCTATTAACCATCGCCGCCTCGTTTGCGTTGGGCAACGCCATGTACAAAACCGGCGTGGCACAATGGCTTGCCGAGGGTTTGTTGGTGGTGGGCCTGGGACACCCGATATTGCTGTTGTGTTTAATTTACGCCTCGGTGTGGCTGCTGACCGAGTTAATCACTAACAATGCCGCTGCCATTTTAATGTTGCCGGTGGTGTTAGAGCTAACGCAAAAAGCGGCGCTTAACCCCGAGCCGTTTATCTTAGCCACCATGATGGCCGCCTCGGCCAGTTTTAGTACCCCGCTGGGGTATCAGACTAACTTAATGGTTTATGGCCCCGGCGGTTACCGATTTACCGACTTTTTAAAAGCGGGCTTGCCCATGAGTCTATTGGTGGGCATCACCACTGTGGTTGTGCTGACATTGGGTTGGACGCTGCCGGCGTGATTATGGGTGCTCCTACTCAAAGCAACAGGCCGGCATAATGCCGGCCTGTTGCTTTTGTCGCCTTGATAAAATCACACCTTAACGCTACACCGCGATCGAGTCGTACACCACGACTTTGCTCCACAGATGGCCGCATTGCTCGACAAACTTTACGTGGATCGGATCGACTTGATAGGCGTCTTGATCGGCGGCACTGGCAAACATCAGTAACTCAGACACTTGATAGCTGTTATCGACCACCTCACGTTGCTCGGTAGAGGCCGGCACACCTATGTGAATTCCCTGCACGGTACTGATCGCCCCGAGGGTTTTTAAGCCGGCAATCAGCGCGTCGCGATCTTCGGTTGAATCTGGGTTTTTAAGCCAAAAGTAAACGTTGTGCAGTACCGCGGGTAACGCGCCAGAGCTTTTGCCAGCGTGGGCGGTGCCGACAGCCGCGGCTGCGCCAATAGCCGCGGCGCCGGTTAAAAACTGGCGCCGAGATGAGTCGTTCATGTTGCTCTCCATCAGAGTGTTGTTTGCCCTAATGATAGCAAGTCGCCCAGCATAAGCCGCTATGGTTAGGCGATATTAACATTACTTTAAACCCCCGCTGTGCTGTGCTGATCTGCCGCGTTTGTGAGCTTAACTGCGATCGACTTTAAGGGTCCAGCAAAAGCGCGGTTAATCGATAGCCCTGGGTGTTTGTCTGGCCATCAAAAAATGCTTTTGCCAGTTGCAATGTTGCTAAGTGTGAAGTGGCGCCAGATTGTCTGTGCCATACCACTTAAGTGATACGCAGTTGGTAAATTATTACTTTGCGTGCTGCTTTTGTTCAGGCATCTGCTAGTCTTAATAGGCTAGTAGATCGTAAGGCAGCGGCTTTGACCATGCCATTAATGACAAGAGTCTTGAGCCGTTGCTTTCGGTTGCCCAGGTTAGCTGCTTGCTGTTATGGCAACAAATAACCAATGGGGTAATGTATTTTATCGCTCGGCCGACGCAGAGGTATTACATATGTCGCTTAATGTAAATAAGACGTTGCTGGTCACCGCTTTAGCTTTCACTCCTATGTTTGCTCACAGTGCATCGTTTCAGTTGTTAGAGCAAAGCCCAGCCCATTTAGGTAAAGCATTTGCCGGCACAGGCTCGGATATCATCGATGCCAGCACGGTGTACTTTAACCCTGCCGGCATGTCTAAAATAGATCGGCTCTCGCTTACGGCGGGCGTCAACCTAGTGGCCACCGATGCTAATTTTACCAGCGAGGGGTCCAGCTACAGCGGCCCAAACGATGGCACCGATGAGTTGGGGGTTATCCCCAATCTGTACGCTGTAGTGCCCCTTAGTGATGCTTTTGCCGTTGGTTTTGGGGTCAATGCGCCCTATGGTTTATCCAGTAGTTATAACGATGACTGGGTGGGCCGTTACTCGGCCACCTACAGCGAGTTACAGCTGATCAATATCAATGCCACGGCCTCTTGGAAGATATCCGATTTTTTTGCTGTTGGCGTAGGCGTTAACTACCAAACCATCGAGGCTGATCTGCAAAGCCAAGTGGACTCCACCTTGGGTGTGGCACCTAACTCTGCCACCGATAGCAGCGCAAAAATTAAAGGCGATGACGACGACTTTGTGTTGGATTTAAGTTTGCTGCTGACACCGTCGGAGTGGACCAACATCGGTTTAGTGTGGCGCGAAGGGGGCGATTTTACACTAGAGGGCGACGCCAGCTTTAATTTAAACAGCGCCTGTCGGGCCGGCGCCGGTTATCCCACCGGTGCGCCGCCAGCACCCACAACCGGAAGCTTATGCGCCGGTGCGTTAAGTCAGCGCGCGGGTGCTATCGAGGCCGGCGTGAGTATGCCCGACACCTTAACGTTAAGCGTTACGCAATATGTGTCGGACGGCTGGGCATTGCATTTGGACATTGCGAAAACCAACTGGAGTAGCATCCAAAACATTGCCGTAGTCAATACCGGCAACGGTGTTGAGGTTGACGAGCTGAGCCTGCAATACGGCGACACGATGCGCTATGCGTTGGGCACCAGTATTAACACCGGTGCTTGGACGTGGCGCGCCGGTGTGGCCATGGATGAATCGCCACAAACCAACCCCGTGCATGTCAACCCGCGCATCCCCGATGCCGACCGCACTTGGTTGAGCTTTGGTGCCAACTGGAAGATCTCCGATCAATTGTCGTTTGACTTTGGTTACACACACTTGTTTATTGATGATGCCCATCTGTACGAGAGAACAACCACCGGTATAGGCACCACAGAGGTACTGGCAGGATCTTTTGACAGCCAAGTCGATATTTATGGCGCTCAGATAAACTGGTCTTTTTAAAGCCGGCCCAGCAATTCTTAATTAATAGAGGTACCCTTAAATCGCCCCCAAGCCCTGCTCGGTTTAAACCGAGTAGGGCTTGGGATGGCTAAGTTAAAAACCAACCCCATCCTGCCACGCTGGTAACCCTTAAGGGGCGTTAAAGCTTTTATCTGCGATCTTCTTGCTGGGCAAAGTAGAGTTTTGCCGCACGCAAAATATGCGGGGCTAATATCAGTGCCGACACCATGGTCGGGATCGCCATGGCCGCGTACATACCAATTAAAAAATTAAAAATAACGCCAATCGAGCCAACACTACCGGCGACAATCAGTAGGCAATACACCCATACATAATGATGCTGATACTGGGCGCCTATTAAAAACCCCAAACACTTACTGCCGTAATACCAAAACGTCATGATGGTACTGAGGCTTAAAAAAATCACCATTACCGTTAGTAACAGTGGCCCCCAGCTGCCGTAAGTGCTGCTAAAAGCGTTGGCAGTGAGGGTGACACCGTCGGCCTCGGTGCTGTGCCAAACGCCGGTGATCAGAATCACCAAAGCGGTGCAGGTGCAAACGATCAAAGTGTCGATGACCGGCCCGGTCATGGCGACTAAACCCTCGCGCACGGGCTCGTTGGTGCGCGCCGCGCCGTGAGCCATAGACTCGGTGCCAATGCCGGCCTCGTTAGAGAAAGCGCCGCGGCTAACCCCCACCTGGATGACGGTTCCTAAAGCGCCCCCAGCAACCGCTTGTCCGCTAAAAGCGTCTTGCAAGATCAATGCAAAAGCGGCCGGTATCTCGCTGCTATGGGCGATTAAGATACCGCCGGTCATGAGCATATAGCCAATTACCATGGCGGGAATTAAGCGCGAGGTGACGCTGCCGATACGGGGTAAGTTGCCACTGATAACCGTCAGCACCAACAGCGCACAGATAAGGCCAACGCTAAAGTCAAAACCAAAGTGCGCCTGCTCGCTGGCAAGCTGTAACGGGTAGGCCACCGAGGTGCGCAACATGGCCACTAACTGATTAATTTGAAACACCGGTTGGGTGCCGCACAATCCGGCAAAAGCAAAAAATACCGCCAGTGGCAGCCAGCGCTTGCCTAGGCCTTCGCGAATCACGTACATAGGGCCGCCTTGCAATTGGCCTTGGCTGTCATAACCGCGGTACATCACCGCTGCGGTGGCGGTAAAAAACTTAGTGGCAATGCCGACAATGGCGGTTAACCACATCCAGAAAACGGCGCCCGGCCCGCCGGCGGTAATGGCCAGTGCCACGCCAGCGATGTTGCCCAACCCGAGGGTGCCAGACAAAGCGGTGGTGAGTGCTTGAAAGTGGCTGAGTGTGCCTTGATCGCTTAGGTTGTCGTAGCGGCCGGTAAGAATGGCAAAGCCGTGGCCGAAGTGCCGAAAGGGCAGTGCGCGGCTGTAGAGCAAAAAAAACAACCCGCCGCCCACCAACAATACAATCAGTGGTGTGCCCCACATAAAGCTGGCGAAGCCCTCAAGCCACTTAGCCATAATACTCTCCTAAGCCATTATTTTTAATGGCCATACCCTAGCACATAGGGCGAGTAGCACCACCGGCACCGGTGGTGCTGTTTGTAAAAGGCAGAGCTGTGTTAAGGGTACCGTTATTAATTCGGAGCCGCCCCGAAGGGCGCGGCCAAAACGCCCATCCGCGTCGTTGCTCTTTTTGCCAAGGGCTACGGGCATTGCCTGTAAAGAGCGCCTAACGGCTGAACGTTTTGGACTCGTGCACGACTGCAAGGACGCAGGAGGTAGAGCAGCACATGGAGTCGCTGCCGAGAGGCAATTCTTAATGAATAGAGGTGCCCTTTAGTTGAGTATAGAAACCCGGTGCACATAGACGGTGACGGTGTCGCTCTTGGACAGCACTTGGCCATCGGCGGCTTCAACTTGGGCGTACAGCTTATGCTCGCCACGATAAATCTCACGGATCGAGTAATTGTTGAAGGTGCCTTTGCCCAGCAGTTCGCCATCCATGTAAAAAGCGATCTCGGCATCGTCTTTTAGGGGCACCTGCAAACTGACCGCGACAATTAAATCGCGCTGGCCGGGGTTAACGGTGTATTCGTTTTCTGGGCTGACAATACGAATGGCGTAGTCGGGGTGACGGCTTTTTTGGGGCGTGGCTGGCTCTGTGAGTTTGATCGGCTCGTTGCTCGGCACCACGTTGGTGGAGCGCACGTTGATTTTCTCGACTTTGCCGCTTTTGTGGGCTTTGCTAGGGTCGTCGGTGTAGGTGATGTTGCCGTACTTGTCGACCGACTTATACACCTCGGCTTGGGCCGTGGTGGCCAGCGCCAACAGCATGATTAGGAGCGAGAAAACGATTTGTAATCCTGATTGTGGTCTCATTGCATCGCCCTGCGATTACGTACATAAGCCTATAAGATAGCCTGTCGCGCGGTAAAGAAAAAGGCCCGAACAGTACTGTTCGGGCCTTTTGTGAAGATTGCCAGTTAAAGTGCTTGCCTTATAGGCTGTAGTACATTTCAAACTCGACGGGGTGAGGGGTCATTTGCAGGCGCAAAATATCGGCTTTTTTCAGTTCAATGTAAGAGTCGATAAAGTCTTTTGAGAAGACCCCGCCGGCCTGTAGGTACTCGTTGTCATCCTGCAGCGCCTGCAGCGCTTGCTCTAAGCTGCTGCAAACAGTGGGGATTTGCGCTTCTTCTTCGGGCGGTAGGTCGTATAGATCCTTCGAGGCCGCCTCGCCCGGATGAATTTTATTTTGAATCCCATCCAAACCTGCCATCAGCAAGGCGGCAAAACACAAATACGGGTTGGCTGTTGGGTCTGGAAAACGGGTCTCTACCCGTTTGGCCTTAGGGTTGGTAACAAACGGGATGCGCAGCGAGGCCGAGCGGTTGCGCGCCGAGTAAGCCAGCATCACAGGGGCTTCAAAGCCGGGCACCAAACGCTTGTAAGAGTTGGTCGAGGGGTTGCAAAAGGCGTTTAACGAGCGCGCGTGCTTGATCACCCCGCCAATGTAATACAGTGCCATTTCTGACAAACCGGCGTATTCGTCGCCGGCAAACTGGTTGATGCCGTTTTTGGTAAACGACTGGTGCACGTGCATACCCGAGCCGTTGTCGCCGATCAGTGGTTTTGGCATAAAGGTGGCGGTTTTGCCGTACGCGTGGGCAACGTTGTGAACACAGTATTTAAGGATCTGCACCTCATCGGCTTTTTTTACCAGGGTGTTGGCGCCCACGCCAATCTCACACTGTCCAGCGGTGGCCACCTCGTGGTGATGCACTTCGATCTCAAGACCCATGGCCTCCATGGCGTTGCACATGGCGCCGCGTAAATCGTTTAATGAGTCGACCGGGGGCACAGGAAAGTAGCCGCCTTTAACGATGGGGCGGTGGCCGGCGTTGCCGTCCTCATACTCGTGGCCGGAAGACCAAGCGCCTTCTTCCGATTTAATTTTATAAAAGGAGCCGCCCATCTCCGAGGCCCAGTGGACGCTGTCAAATACAAAAAACTCGGGCTCGGGGCCAAACAGTGCAGTGTCACCTAAGCCGGTGGATTTTAAATACTCCTCGGCGCGCAAACCGATCGAGCGCGGGTCGCGATCGTAGCCTTGCATGGTGGTTGGCTCGACGATGTTGCAGCGAATGATAACCGTTGTGTCTTCGGTAAAAGGATCCAGCACCGAGGTGTCATCGACCGGCATTAAAATCATGTCCGACTCGTTAATGCCTTTCCAGCCATTGATGGACGAGCCATCAAACATCCGGCCCTCTTCAAAGAAGTCGTCGTCGATGGTCGAGGCGGGGATGGTTACGTGTTGCTCTTTACCGATGGTATCGGTAAAGCGCATATCAACCCAGCGCGCCTCATGTTCTTTGATCAGATCCAGTGTTCTTGACATCGGGTGACTCCAGTTGTCGCGGCCTGCGGGGCCACGGTCGTTAAAAATTGTCGAAACCTATGAGCCGCAAAGCTCGCGCTTGTTGTGCTATTGGCCGGGAAAGTCATGTTACACGCACAATGCCCAGTTGCGTACGGCAAGGGTGCGTTTTCGTTGCAGAAGTTGAGTCGCGGGTGTGCACCTGTGGTGCTGCTTTGTCTCGTATTCGCCCATGCATTATACTGTAGTGATTTTATCGCGCTACAGTAGGCTTTCATGCATTTCATCGTCAAGGTTTTCCCAGAAATAATTATCAAGAGCCCACCGGTTCGCAAACGCTTTATCCGCCAGTTGCGGGATAACCTGCGCAGCTTGCTGGCGGGGATCGATAGCGCCATTAATGTACAGCGAGACTGGGAGAAAATCGAAGTTACCGCCGATGACTCAGGCCTTGATGAGCCAGCGCGCTTGCAGCGACAAGCTCGGGTGGCACAAGTGCTGGGGCGAACCCCCGGCATTGGCAGCTACCTGCATGTGGTGGAGTACCCCCTGGGCGATCTGCACGATATCTATGAAAAGACCTTGCACCACTGGAGCTCTGAGCTGGCCGGGCGCAGCTTTTGTGTGCGTGTTAAACGCAGCGGGCAGCACAGTTTTAGCTCCACCGATGTCGAGCGCTATGTCGGTGGCGGCCTAGCCCAGCATACCGACAATGCCGGCGTGGTCTTAAAAAACCCCGACGTAACCGTGCGTTTAGAGATCAAACAAGAGCGGCTGTTTGTGGTGGCGCGCCAAGATCAGGGCTTGGGTGGTTACCCGCTGGGCTCGCAAGAGTCGGTGTTATCGCTTATATCGGGGGGGTTTGATTCAACCGTTTCCAGCTACCTGACCATGAAGCGCGGTATTCGCACCCATTATTGTTTTTTTAATCTCGGTGGCCGACAGCATGAGATAGGCGTTAAAGAGGTGGCATATTACCTTTGGCAGCGCTATGGCGCCTCGCACCCGGTTAAGTTTGTTACGGTGCCGTTTGAGGGCGTGGTGGCCGAGATCTTAGAAAATGTCGATAACTCTTATATGGGCGTGGTGCTAAAGCGCATGATGTTGCGCGCCGCCAGTGCGGTGGCCGAGTCGGCCAAACTGCCCGCCTTGGTCACCGGCGAAAGCGTCGCCCAAGTGTCCAGTCAAACGCTGCCCAACTTAAATGTGATCGATCGGGTCACCGATACGCTAGTGCTGCGGCCGCTGATCACCATGGATAAAGGCGAGATCATCGATATCTCGCGGCTGATTGGCACCGAGACCTTTGCCGCCACTATGCCCGAGTACTGTGGCGTGATCTCGGTAAAACCCACCACCCGCGCGCGCCTCGATAAAGTCGAGTACGTCGAGTCGAAGTTTGATTTTTCGCTGTTGCAGCAGGCCATCGATGACAAAGTAACGGTGGACATCCGGGATCTGGCCGAGAGCATCGAGCTGGGCGCCAGCGCCGAGGTGGTCGAGGTAATACCCAGCGGCGCTGCGGTGGTGGACATTCGCCACCCAGACGAGCAGTCGTTAAAGCCCTTGCAGCTGGACGCCGAGGTACTGAACATCCCGTTTTATAGCTTAAATAAATCGCTGGCGCAGCTACAGGCGGGGCGACAATATTATCTGTATTGCGATAAAGGCGTTATGAGCCAGCTGCACGCGTCGCACTTGCTGGACGCCGGCCATAGCAACGTTGGCGTGTATCGTCCCACGGGTCGGGTTTAAAACGGTGGCGACTAAAACCCCCTGGGGCAAATTGCTGATTTTGCTGACCGTGTCGCTGGGGATAATAGCACTGTCGATCGTCTCGACCTTGCACGTACTGCATGTGCCCATGGGGGATTTTGTTGGCAAAATGGGCAGCACCTTGGGCTTTCGCTACTATCATGCCACCATGACCGATGCGCAATTAAGCTGCGAGAAAAAACTCTATAGCAGTTTTAAAGGCCGCATCAGTGTGATGCACGTGGACAGCTATAGCAGTCGTCTGTCGGCCGACGGCGAGCTGTACAAAATATTTTTAGAGGCAAACGTGTACCCAGATAGCAACCGCGAAGGCAAAACCCGCGAGCTGTTTGTCAGCTGTTTTGTCTACGCCAACAATGGTCGACTGGAACGGTTTCAGTATGCCGGCGACGGCGAGTCCGAACGCGCAATGGATGGAGATAACACCAATGCCTTGGGTTTATAACGTTAAATATCACGGTTTGTTTGCTTTTTGATCTTTTTTTATACCTGCCGAAGCCCTTGGCAGGTATAATACGCGCTTTTTCAGCGCTATAGCCCTTACGGTGTAAGAGGTTACGGCGCTGCCACTTCCTTCGCTCTTGAGTACATTACAGTGACCAGCCAATCTAAAATCGCAAATCTGCGTAATATCGCCATTATCGCCCACGTTGACCATGGTAAAACAACCTTGGTCGACAAGCTGCTATCTCAGTCCGGCACACTTGACCGGCGCGATGAGGGCTCTGATCGGGTGATGGACTCCAGTGACCAAGAGCGTGAACGCGGCATTACTATCCTGGCAAAAAACACAGCGATCCGCTGGAACAACTACCGAATTAATATCGTCGACACCCCCGGGCACGCCGACTTTGGTGGCGAGGTGGAGCGTGTGTTGTCGATGGTCGACTCAGTTTTGCTGCTGATCGACGCGGTGGACGGGCCGATGCCACAAACCCGCTTTGTTACCAGCAAGGCGTTTGAGCGGGGTCTTAACCCGATTGTTGTTATCAACAAGGTGGACCGCCCAGGGGCGCGCCCGGATTGGGCGGTAGACCAAGTGTTCGATTTGTTCGACCGCCTAGGCGCCACCGATGAGCAGCTCGATTTTCCAATTATCTACGCCTCGGCGCTTAACGGAATTGCCGGCACCTCGCCCGATGAAATGGCCGAGGACATGACGCCTTTGTTTGAGATGATAGTCGGTCATGTTAAATCCCCCGATGTGGATATCGAAGGCGCTTTTCAGATGCAGATCTCGGCGCTCGACTACAACAGCTACACCGGCGTTATCGGTGTTGGCCGTATCTCGCGCGGCAGCCTTGTGCCTAATCAGCAGGTGGTTGTTGCCGCTCACGCGGGCGGCAGCAAAAAGGCAAAAGTGTTAAAAGTGATGGGCTACCACGGCCTCGATCGGGTCGAGATCGAAAGCGCCACCGCAGGTGACATCGTCTGTATTACCGGCATCGACGGCTTGGATATCTCTGACACTTTGTGCAGCCCAGACGACGTTAAAGCCCTGCCACCACTATCGGTTGACGAGCCCACAGTGAGCATGACGTTTCAGGTTAACGACTCTCCGTTTGCCGGTAAAGAGGGTAAATTTGTAACCTCGCGCAATATTAAAGACCGCTTAGATCAAGAGCTGATCCACAACGTCGCCCTGCGGGTTGTGCAAGGCGAGACGCCCGATAAATTTGTCGTCTCGGGCCGTGGCGAGCTGCACTTGTCGGTGTTGATCGAAAGCATGCGCCGCGAGGGTTTTGAGCTGGGGGTTTCGCGTCCAGAGGTAATCCAAAAAGAAGTCGACGGCGAGATCCACGAGCCCTTTGAGCAAGTGGTTATTGATATCGAAGAGCAACACCAAGGCTCGGTTATGGAAGAGCTGGGCTTGCGTAAAGCCGAGATGACCAACATGGAGCCGGATGGTAAAGGTCGCGTTAAATTAGAGTTTGTCGTGCCCTCGCGCGGGTTGATTGGTTTTCGTGGCCTGTTTATGACCCTGACCTCGGGCACCGGTATTATGACCAGCATCTTTGACAGCTACGGTCCGGTTAAAGAAGGCGAGGTGGCCCACCGTCCAAACGGCGTATTGGTCTCTATGGTAAAAGGCAAAACCCTGTCTTACGGCTTACACCCACTGCAAGATCGTGGCCGTTTGTTTTTAGGCCATGGGGTCGAGGTGTACGAGGGGCAGATCGTCGGCTTGCACTCGCGCAGCAACGACCTGGTGGTTAACCCAACCAAAGCGAAACAGCTGACCAACGTGCGCGCCTCCGGTACCGATGACGCTTTGACCTTGTCGCCGCCGGTTAAGCACACCCTTGAGCAGGCGCTTGAGTTTATCGAAGACGATGAGCTGGTGGAGGTAACCCCGGTGTCGATTCGTTTGCGTAAAAAACTGCTCACCGAAAACGCCCGCAAACGCTCTAAAAGCAAATAAGCGCAGCGCAGCCCCTATTGGTTATTTGTTTTAGGGGTGTGGTTGTGGACAAAAAAGCCCCGCCTAGCGGGGCTTTTTTTGACCTGTTTGTTCGCCTGGGCGCGCCGCAAAAGGTGTGCGCCTACGGCGTTGTTTGGTGCAGGGGCTAAATCTTAGTCCCACTTTTGGCCTTTCGCGGTTAGTGGGCCGCAACAACGGCACGAGTTTGCTCTTATGGTGAAAACCATGAGGCGTATCTATGTTTAAAAAAATATTTTTTGGCCTGTCTGTGTTGGCCGCAGCCGGCTATAGCCCGTTTTTGTTGTCGGACACTAATGAGGTAAACACACCAAAGCAGGTGCAAATTGTTAAGCGCGACGGCGCCTACCAACTGTTGTTGGATGACGCCCCGTACGAGGTAAGAGGTGTTGGCTTGGGCGGTAATGCGCAGGGCAGCTTAGGCTTGTTAAAAGCCGTGGGCGGCAACAGCATCCGCACGTGGAGTGCAAACAATGCCGCCGCGGTGCTGCAGCAAGCGGCCGAGCACGACGTGATGGTCGCACTGGGTTTTGATACTGATAAAGAGCTAAACGGCTTTGACTACAACGATGAAGCCGCTGTGCAGGCGCAATTTGAGCGCTTTAAGCAAACCGTGCAAGAGTACAAAAACCACCCCAACTTATTGGCTTGGGTGGTGGCCAATGAGCCTAACCTGTTGATTAACAGCGACGGCTCTACAGCGGATGTTAACCCCAAAGTCTATCAAGCCATCGGCGCTATGATCGATTATATTCACCGCGAAGACCCCAACCACCCGGTGACCTATGCCTTTGCCGGCGCCTCTAAAAAGCACATTCAAACCGCTTTGCGCTATACGCCCTCAGTGGATTTTATTTCGCTGCAGCTGTACGGCAATGTCGGCGAGCTGCCCGAGATGATCGAGAACCTTAACATCGATAAACCCTTTATGGTGACCGAGTATGGCGCCATTGGCCACTGGGAGCGGCCGGCGACCCAGTGGGGCCGCGAGATCGAAGAGCCCAGCGGCGTTAAAGCCCAGAGCTTCTCCGAGCGCTTGCACAGTGCATTTGACGGCAACCCAACGGGTAAAGTCATTGGCTCGTTTGCCTTTTTGTGGGGGCAAAAGCAAGAGCGCACACCCACCTGGTACGGCATGATCAACGCCGATGGTAAGCCCAACGCGCGGGTGGATGAGTTAAGCCGTTACTGGACGGGGCAGTACCCCGACAACCGCGCACCGCGGGTGCAAGAGATCACCCTTAACAAACAACAGGCGAGCGACAGTGTTTACGTCACCCCCGGACAGCGCTTAAGCGTAAAGGTGGTGGTCGAAGACGAAGACCCGCTGCGTTACCAGTGGCAGCTTTTAAAAGAGGTGGATGTGCGCAGCCAAGGTGGCGCCTTTGAGAAGCAGCCAGATGCTGTGCCCATCACGGTGATCGAGCAACAGCCGGGCGAGCTGGTATTTAACGCCCCCCAGCAAACCGGCGAATACCGCATTTACTCGTACAGTTATGACGGTAAAGGCAAGGTGGGCAATGCTAACTTTCCGTTTTACGTTAAAGCCCCACACTAGTGTTGCTTAAACCGTTGCGTTTAGCTTTGCTGCAGCGAGGCTAAGCGCTGTGGCAAAGTAAAACACCTGCGCCAGCGCAAAGCTGGGCGCCGCGTTAAGCGTGCCGGTGGGGCAGTCGCTAAATTGGCGCATTGCCCCATGCACAGGATGCATCCTCTATCTCAGCCTGCTAGGCTTACCTCTGGTAGTTGATGAGCTAATAACCTGGATGGTTTTATGACTGTGAAAGACGCGAAACTCGGTACCGCCTCGACGGTGCTATTGCCGGTATTTCTTCCCGCTGTAATTGTTATTTTTTTACTGGTAGTGGGCACCATTAGTAATCCCGAATTAGCAGACGATCTGTTTAGCTCTACTTTGGCTTATGTAACCGTCAATTTCGGTTGGTTTTACATGCTATCGGTGGCGTTCTTTCTGGTGTTTATCGTCGGCTTAGCCATGACGCGCTGGGGCAACATTAAACTCGGCCCCGACCACGCCGATCCGCAATACAGTTTTCCGGCTTGGTTTGCCATGCTGTTTTCGGCCGGTTACGGCATTGCCCTGTTGTTTTTTGGTGTGGCCGAGCCCGTGTTGCACTTTGCCGCGCCGCCGCAAGGTGCGCCAGAGACGGTCGACGCCGCCAAGCAAGCCATGCAGATCGCGTTTTTTCACTGGGGTTTTCACATTTGGGCTATCTACGGTCTGGTGGGCTTGGTGTTGGCGTATTTTGCCTACCGCCACGGTTTACCCCTGTCGATACGCTCGGCGCTTTACCCATTAATAGGCGATCGTATTTACGGGCCCATCGGTCACGCGGTGGATGTGTTTGCCATTTTGGGCACCATGTTTGGTATCGCGACCACCCTCGGTTTATCGGTGGCGCAAATTAATGCCGGGATCAACTATCTGTGGCCCAGCATACCGGTTAACACCACCGTGCAGGTGATCTGCATCGCGGTGATTACCGCGTTAGCAACGGTCTCGGTGGTCGCGGGGATGGACAAAGGTGTTAAGCGGCTGTCGATTTTAAACATGACCTTAGCCGTGTCGTTAATGACCTTTGTGTTTTTTGTCGGTCCCACCATTCATATTTTAGAAACCTTTTTACAAAATACCGGCAGCTATCTTAATAATATCGTCGAGCGGACGTTTAACCTGCAGGCCTATACCCACAGCGATTGGATCGGTAACTGGACGCTGTTTATTTTTGGTTGGACCATTGCTTGGTCGCCTTTTGTCGGTTTGTTTATTGCCAAAATCAGCCGCGGCCGTACCATTCGCCAGTTTGTTATGGGGGTGATGTTAGTGCCCTCTATTTTCACCTTTTTATGGTTTTCAATTTTTGGCGACACGGCGCTCAACCAAATTATGCAAGAGGGCTACACCACTTTAATTGGCGATGTGCAAGACAACATCGCGGTTGCGCTGTTTAAACTGTATGAGGTGTTGCCGCTGACCTCGGTGGTCTCGTTTATTACCGTTATTTTGATTGTTACATTTTTTGTCACCTCGGCCGACTCCGGCTCTTTGGTGATCGATGCGCTGGCCTCTGGCGGTGCGTTGCACACGCCCGCGTGGCAGCGGGTGTTCTGGGCTTCATCCTCGGGAGTTGTGGCCTCGGCCTTGCTGTTGGCCGGTGGGCTTAGCGCGCTGCAAACCATGACCATTCTGAGCGCCTTGCCCTTCTCGATTATTATGATTATTGCCGCGCTGGGCATGTGGCGCGCGCTAACCATCGAGGGGCACCATCACCGCAGTTTAAAAACCGATGTACAACAGCGCTTCTCGGGCACCAGTGGGCGGGGTTTATGGCGCCGGCGGCTGCACAGTTTGGTGACCTTTCCCACTCGCGCTCAAACGTTAGAGTTTTTGGCGACAACGGTCAATAAAGCCATGCACCGGGTCGAGCGCGAGCTGGTCAAAGAGGGCTGGCAAGCCGAAGTGCATGTGGATGAAGAGTATCAGCGCACGTATCTCGAAGTGGTTAAAGAAGAGCAAGTGGACTTTATTTACGAGATTCGTCTGCTGGAAAACGATTTGCCAGAGTACGCCCACAGTGCTGATATGCGGCCCGACGATGAGCAAAAGGTGTACTATCGCGCCGAGGTGTTTTTACGCCGCGGTGGGCAGTCGTACGATATTTATGGTTTTGATCAACAGGATATCATTACCGACATTCTCGATCAGTTTGAAAAGCATCTGCACTTTTTGCATATCTCGCCGGCTATTTTGCCGTGGCGTATGGAAGAGCACGATGACATGCTGGCCACACCGCCCGAGCCGCCCGAGCAGACACCCAATGTTGCGCCGTCGGAGGATAAGCCCTAAGCGGCTACAGCAGCGCTCAGGCGGCACCCAATGAGCGCTGCTGGGGGTTAGTGGGCCAACCTAGTATCTGCTTGGTGGTTAGCACAAAGAGGGCGCTAGGCACTGTAAAGCGCAAAAAAAGCCCCCGCAACTAAAAGTTGCGGGGGCTTTTTTGTGGGTCTAGCGTATTAACCTTTCTTCTCGGCCGCTTCACGCGCTTTGGTCTTGGCGATAACGTCTTCGGTGACGTTGGCCGGACAAGCCGCGTAGTGGGAAAACTCCATCGAGAACTGACCGCGACCGGAGGTCATGGTGCGCAGGCTACCGATGTAGCCGAACATCTCCGACAGAGGTACATCGGCCTTGATGCGAACACCAGTGGCGCCAGGCTCTTGACCGGCGATCATGCCGCGACGACGGTTTAAGTCACCGATCACATCACCGACGTGATCTTCTGGGGTAAACACGTCTACCTTCATGACCGGCTCCAGCAGTTGCGGGCCAGCTTTAGGCATAGATTGACGGAAGGCACCTTTAGCGGCAATTTCAAAGGCGATGGCCGAGGAGTCAACGGCGTGGAACGCACCGTCGTACAGCTCAACCTCAACGTCCAACACGGGGAAGCCGGCCAAGGGACCTTTTTCCATCATACTGGCAAAGCCTTTTTCAATGGCGGGGAAGAATTCTTTAGGTACGTTACCGCCAACCACGCTAGAGGTAAAAGTGAAACCGGTAGTGGGCTCGCCTGGCTTGATGCGGTAATCGATTTTACCAAACTGACCCGAACCACCCGACTGCTTCTTATGGGTGTAAGAATCGTCGATTTCTTGGGTGATGGTCTCGCGGTAGGCAACCTGAGGTTGACCAACGGTTAGGTCAACATTGTAGGTGCGGCGCAAAATATCCACTTTAATATCCAAGTGCAGCTCACCCATACCTTTAAGGATAGTCTCGCCCGAGTCGATGTCAGTCTCTACCTGGAAGGTTGGATCTTCGGCCACCATTTTACCGATAGCTACGCCCATTTTCTCGGTGGAGCTTTTGTCTTTAGGGGCAACAGCGATCGAGATAACGGGCTCTGGGAACACCATCGCCTCTAGGGTACAAGGGTGCTTTGGATCGCACAGGGTGTGACCGGTTTGCACGTTCTTCATGCCAACGATGGCGATAATATCGCCCGCTTGTGCGCTGCTAAGTTCGTTACGCTCATCGGCGTGCATTTCTACCATGCGGCCAACGCGCTCGGTTTTACCGGTAAACGAGTTGAGGATGGTGTCGCCTTTGTTTAGCTTGCCCGAGTAAACACGAACAAACGTCAGGGCGCCAAAGCGGTCGTCCATCACTTTAAAGGCCAGCGCACGGAACGGCTCGTCGGCCGAGACGATGGCTTTTTGACCGGTTGGGTTACCTTCTTCGTCGGTCAGATCGTGTGGCTCAACTTCGTCTGGCGCGGGCAGGTAGTCAACCACAGCGTCCAAAATCAGTTGCATACCTTTGTTTTTAAAGGCAGCGCCACAGTAAGTGGGGAAGAAAGTCAGATCGCGGGTACCTTTACGGATACAGCGCTTAACGTCATCGATAGAGGGCTCTTCACCATCCATGTAGGCCATCAGCAAGTCGTCGTCTACCTCGAGGGCCGATTCGATCAGCTGCTCGCGGTACATCTCTACGTCATCAACCATGTCGGCTGGTACGTCGCCAACGGTAAAGTTCTCTGGAATACCCGTGTCATCCCAAACGTACGCTTTGCGCGTTAGCAGATCTACCACGCCGCAAAAGGTATCTTCTGCGCCAATGGGCAGAGTCATAACCAGCGGGTTAGCACCCAGTACTTTTTTGATCTGCTCAACCACTTTTAAGAAGTCAGCGCCAATACGGTCCAGCTTGTTGATAAAGATCAAACGGGCCACTTCTGACTCGTTGGCATAGCGCCAGTTGGTCTCAGATTGTGGCTCTACACCGCCCGAACCACAGAACACACCGATACCACCGTCCAACACTTTTAGCGAGCGATACACTTCAACGGTAAAATCAACGTGCCCGGGGGTGTCGATAACGTTAAAGCGGTGGTCTTTCCAAAAGCAGCTTACCGCTGCCGACTGGATAGTAATACCGCGCTCGGATTCTTGATCCATAAAGTCGGTGGTGGACTCGCCCTCGTGCGTCTCGCCCGTTTTGTGAATACGGCCGGTAAGCTTAAGGATGCGTTCGGTGGTGGTGGTTTTACCCGCGTCAACGTGGGCGAAGATGCCGATGTTTCTGTATTTCGTTAGGTCCGTCATTTAGATACTCGTATATCAAGCCAAAAATTGGACGGCATTGTACAGCGAGGAGGGTGCTAATTGCCAATACTAATTAACCCATAAAGTCCAGCTTTTTACTAAGTTATGGTTTTTGCCTCGGGATGGCCCGAATTGGCCCAGTTTTTAGGGCCTACGGGGCAGTGTGAAAAATATAATTAATTACGGAACGAGGATCGATATGTATTTTTTATAGCGTGGGCGCGGTGTTTGGGTGCCTTTTTGAGCGTATTTAAGCCAAATGCACCGTCGTTAAAGGGAGAGCTTGGCCACGGGGTACATGACACCATGGCCAAACCGTGGCGGCCGTTAAGGCGTGGCGTCGCTGCTGCGTTTTTTTACGTAGTTGGCAATATCCACCATGGGCGCCACCCACAGCTGGTCGCGCTTTTTGTTTAAGTGCTCGATTAGCGCAGTGTGTTTCTCGTTATCTAGGTTTAAAGGGTGCTCGCCCCCCACACCGTGAAACAAAAACACCAGTAAGCCGCCCTGGTCGATGGCGTCGTCTACCAGCTGGGTTAGCTGCTCGACGCTGCTGCCGTTAATCATGTAAGAGTCGATATCAAATAGCGATACCTCATCGGGCTGCATAATGCGGCCTTTGATTCCTCGCGCCGCGACAAACTCGGGTTTGATCGCCTCTACATAAGACTCTCCCCCAGCGCTCATGTCGCCACAGGGATAAGCGAAGGTGCGCTCTTTTTTACCGTCTACCGCTTGCAGCGCCGTATTGGCCATTTTTAAGTTGTCCACCAAGCGCGCTACGCTCCACTTGGATAAATCCCGCTCCGGATCAACCCACTCGCGGCCGGGCGTCGAGGCGTCGCACGGGTGAAACAGCGAGTGGTTGCCCAGCTCGTGCCCATGTGCCGCTACGGCGCGCCACTCATCGAGGCGCTCGGCAAACGGTGGGTAAGCTAGGGTAAGGTAAAAGGTTGCTTTAAAGTCGTGTTTATCCAGCGTTGGGATAACCTTGTCTAGATGAACATGCAACGAGTCGTCATAGGTTAACGATACGGCGGCGTGCTTGCCGTTCCAATGGTCATCGCTAAAACAGGCTTGAGTGGCGCCCGCAAGCAGTAGAGATAGCAGTAAACGAAGTGATAAGCGCATAAAAAACCTTTGTTATAGGTGTTAAAGTTGAGCTTAGAGTAATGAAGGACGCGCCTTAGGCCAAGAGCAAAATGCATTTATACCGTCATTTCTTGCCCCGCGTCATAGCGGCCGCTATGACGCGGGCTGAAGTTAAGCCCCCAGGCGGAGACTTTGGGGTGACACAAGCAGACGTTACAAAAACACAGGAGCTACCTTTGAAGCCGATTGCTATTTTTAATACCGACACCGTGCCCGACGCATTGGCCCGTGTGCACGGTCAATACCCCGATATGTTTATGCAAAGCTTGTTGGCCGTTAATCCCGCACTGACGTTTGCGCGTTTTGACGTCCACAACAAGCACTACCCAGAAGCCATAACAGACTACGCCGGTGTGCTGATCACAGGCAGCAAATCGGCCGCTTACGATACCGATGACTGGATCACACAGTTAAAAACGCGCATACAACACATGGCCCGCGAGGGTGTGCCCATGGTGGGTATTTGTTTTGGCCATCAAATTATCCACCAAGCTTTGGGTGGCCAAGTCGTTAAAGCCCCCGGCGGATGGTGTGTCGGGGTGCATCGCAATAAGCTCACCGCGGCGGCGGTACAATACGGCCCAGCCGGTAAAACCTTTCGCTTGCTGTCAAGTCATCAAGACCAAGTGGTTAAGCTCGCGCCTAACAGCCAGTTGTTGGCCAGCAGCGATCACTGCGCCATCGCCATGACGTCAGTTGGCAACAATATTCTAACCCTGCAAGGGCACCCAGAGTTCACCCGTGATTACGCCAAAGTATTAATGGATCGGCGGCAAGAGCTGATCGGGCAGCAAGTGCATCAGCGTGGGCTTGAGTCATTAACCCAGCCGCTGGATGATCGCGAAGTGTTGGGTTGGATGTTGCAGACGTTGGGCGCCGGTGGGTAAAAACCAGAGGTATTTGGCTCGCCAGTAACTGCTATTAAAAGTAACTGGCATTAAAGGTAAGGGGTGTTAATATCTGGTGAGGCGACAGGGCTTATGCCACGCTGATCGCCAATAAGCGCGCTGCCTTTGGTGTTGTGAAACGCTAGGCGGATAGCGAAAACCCACCATTTGGCTTGCCAAAGCAGCAATGCAAAAAACGTTTGGGCAAAAATTATTATCGATGGTTTTAAAGGGTTATAACGATCAAGTAAACAAGACATCCAAAAACCACTAAGCTACACACATAAATAGCGATTAAGGAGTTGTGTCATGAGTGATAAAAAGAAGTTGACCACCAACGCTGGCTGCCCAGTGGCAGATAACCAAAATGTTATGACTGCCGGCCCACGCGGGCCACAACTGCTGCAGGATGTTTGGTTTTTAGAAAAGCTGGCTCATTTTGATCGCGAGGTGATCCCCGAGCGGCGTATGCACGCCAAAGGCTCTGGCGCCTACGGCAGCTTTACGGTAACCCACGATATTACACAATACACGCGCGCTAAAATATTCTCTCAGGTGGGTAAAAAAACCGAGTTGTTTGCGCGCTTTAGTACGGTGGCCGGCGAGCGTGGCGCGGCGGATGCGGAGCGAGACATTCGCGGTTTTGCGGTTAAGTTTTACACCGAAGAGGGCAACTGGGATTTGGTTGGCAACAACACACCGGTGTTTTTTTTTCGCGACCCGCTTAAGTTTCCGGACCTTAACCACGCGGTAAAACGCGACCCTAAAACCAACTTGCGCAGCGCTAAAAACAACTGGGACTTTTGGAGCTCGCTGCCCGAGGCCTTACACCAGGTGACCATAGTGATGAGTGACCGGGGTATCCCGGCCTCGTACCGTCATATGCACGGTTTTGGCAGTCATACTTTTAGTTTTATCAATGCCGATAACCAGCGCCACTGGGTAAAGTTTCATTTGCGCTGCCAGCAGGGGATCAAAAACCTAACCGATGCCGAGGCCGAAGCGCTGGTAGGGCAGGATCGTGAGAGCAGCCAACGAGACTTGTACGACAGCCTTGAGAGCGGTGATTTTCCCAAGTGGACGCTGTACGTGCAAGTGATGCCAGAGACGGATGCGGCTAAGGTTTCTTATAACCCTTTTGATCTGACCAAAGTGTGGCCGCACCAAGACTACCCGTTAATTGAAGTGGGTGTGATGGAGCTTAATCGCAACCCCGAAAACTATTTTGCAGAGGTGGAGCAAGCGGCGTTTAATCCGGCTAATATCGTGCCGGGCATTGGTTTTTCGCCCGATAAAATGCTGCAGGGCCGGCTGTTTTCTTACGGCGACGCGCAGCGATATCGGCTTGGGGTAAACCATCATTTGGTGCCTGTTAACGCCGCCCGCTGCCCGGTTCATAGCTACCACCGCGACGGTGCTATGCGGGTCGATGGCAACCACGGTGGCACTTTAGGGTACGAGCCAAACAGTTATCAGCAGTGGCAAGAACAGCCCGACTTTAGCGAGCCGCCGCTGGCATTAGACGGTGCGGCCGATCACTGGAACCACCGCGACGATGAAGATTACTACTCGCAGCCGGGCGCGTTGTTTAGGTTGATGTCGTCCGAGCAGCAGCAAGTGTTGTTTGACAATACCGCACGCTCTATTGGCGATGCCCCGCGCGAGATTCAAATCCGCCACATCGGCAATTGCCTTAAAGCCGATGCCGCTTATGGCGCCGGGGTCGCTAAAGCGCTGGGTATTTCTTTAAGTGATGTCAGCCAGTAAAACCTCTCGGTCAAACACATAATACAAAGATCCTTGATGGGCCGGCGTAATGTGTGTTTGACTCAGCTTAAGATAAAGCCATGGATTAAACCGCTTAACGAGCAACAATATTGCGCGATAGACACATTCACTGATCGAGTGGGCGCTAACGTGCTGATGCTTAAAATGGCGAGAGTGGCATTGTTTTTAGTTTTAATTGGCGTTACGTTTTGTTTTTAAGGGCCTCTACGCTGTAGAGTTTATAAAATCACGAGGATGGTGTTATGAGAGCTTACGTAAAAGCGATAATCGCTTGTTTGGCGTTAGGGATGTGTTCGGCAAATGTGTATGCTGATAAGGGTGTCGAGTCTTTATCGCCAGAGCTGCGGGTGCTGTTAATTCAAGAGATGGTGTCAATCCAGCAGGGTATGCAGGATATTATCCCGGCTTTTGCCTCTGGTAATTTGTCGGCCATAGAGAAAATAGCCGCACAAATGAAAAACAGTTACATCTTAGAGCAAAAGCTGAGCGACAAACAAAAGCACGAGCTGCATGAAAAGTTATCGCAAGCGTTTATTGCTAAAGATCAAGAGTTTCATAAATACGCGGGTATGTTGGAGCACGTTAGTCAAAAAAAGCATACTGAGTTAGTGGGTTTTTATTACTCAAAATTATTGGAATCTTGTGTTAGCTGCCACTCCGCCCACGCAACCCATAGGTTTCCCGCCTTGACCGTGTCTGCAGAGGAGTCTGCGCACCATCATTAAAGGTTAAGTGCATTACCACACCAGTAGAGACAGTTAACCGGTAACCGGTTTTTAAATCGCGCCAGCCAAGCTGGTGGCTGGCGGGGTAGTAAACCGGGTTATTGCAACCCGTTTAATAAGTAGTGGCCTTTATTGTCGCGGGTTAGGGTAACGCGCCGGTTGGTAAGGCCGTTCACCACCACATCAAAACAAGCTTGCTGTGCGCTGCAATTGTCGACCGTTTTGCTTACGCTGGCGGTGGGTAAACCTCCTAAATAATGCGTACTGGCTTGCAGTAAAAACACCCGTACATCCTCACTCACCACTTCATCTGGCACCCAGCGGAATAACTTGCGCCGCTCCTCTTGATTGCTGTTATTGGTAATTTTAAGCACAGCGATGTCATCGCGGGTGGTGATGGCATCGGCACGAAAGTCGACGTCATCGGGTAAAATGTCTGGCACATCCGTGTGGAATGAGCCCGGCTCTAAGCCCGCCGCGGTAACAAGGCCTAAGGTGTCCGATACAGCCCCCGGTGGCACCATCGCACAGGCTGGCTCCAGTTGTACGCTGTTTTGGCTAGGCTGACTGAGTTGCACATCGGTGGACGACAACCCAAGGTTGGTGTTGCAGCCGCTGGTTAAGTCATCTTTGGTCAGCCAAAATTCTTGGATTTTAGATTCTTTACCGGGCTTGGCTTTGAACGAATCAATGATTAAAAAGTTGCCGTCTTCAATGGGCACTAACCAGCGATAAAAATATTCTAACGGACCATCCACCGCGGGGCGATGTATGTACTTTGGGCTTGAGCCGCCGTAAACCGGCGTGCCATCGGCTTGAATAACCGAGATACCATTAATGGTTTGTTTTTTGGTAATGCCCGTGCTGCCGTAAGCTTCAGCTTTGTACAGCTTTCGCCCCCAGGGGTTAGCTTTGTCGTCAAAGTCTTCAAAGGCGCTGGGGATTATGATCATGCTGGCGCCAATGTTGTGATCGATTTGATTGGCGTATCGGCCGTTCACCTTAATAAAAATATCGTAATCAAAATAATTTAGATTGATGAGACCGTAACCAAAATCATAAATTAAACGATTGCCGTATGCCGCCCAAATTATTGCACCAAAATCCATTTCGCGGTGTGGCGTAGCGTTGGGCACAGTGTTTGCTGTGAGATAAGTTTGGTCGGCCTGACTGTAATAAGGTTTTACATCGGTCGCCGTGGCGGCTGCAGCACTGGCGCCTGGGCGGTACTGACGCAAAGTACCCTGACCGTACTCGGGGTAAACTTGTGTTACCGAAGTTTGTTGTGTGTTGTTGCAAGCGCGAGTAATGCTTAACCAGTCTCGTGCCATGGCAGGCTCCACTGACCAAGGGTCGTAAAAGCCATGATCGTGGTAGGAGTTTGTAAAATATTGCAAACTCAAACAGGGGTCGGGGGATAAGCTACCCAGGGGTGATAGCCCTATTATTTCACGGGCCAACATCATCTCTAAGGGTGCAAAGCTGCCAAACCCACGGTTGTCCCACGAGTCGCCAAAGTCGACCATGCGGCCATCGGGTGACACGTTATCAATGATCCACTGTGGGCTGGTCTGCGCGGCGGCAAGCCAGTTAAAACTTTGCAGGTACTGGCCAAACGATGATTTTAATAAGGCGTTCATATCTCTGATGGGGCCGTAAGCGGCGTCAAAGTAACTGGGGCCTTCGATGTAAGAGCCGTCGTTGCGGTAATAGGCACGGTGGTACCAGTTGTACGTTAAAACGTATTGCAGTACTTGCAGCGCTTTGTCGGGTTTTTCGTAGTAATACAAAATTGCCCAATGCAGCGCGGCATTGTTGAGTACCGGGGTCCAGTTGTTACCATTAATAAGGTTCCAGTGACCGCGCTGAGCTGACTCAATATAGCTGTCAATCTCGTACTCCATCTCTTGCTCAATATAGTCTCGGTCCGTCTGGCTCAGCGCGGGGTTGTCCCAAAACATATCCTGAAACAGCGTCCAAAACTTAAACGCCGGCTCGGCACCAAGGTCAAAAAAGCTCTTGTAAGCTTTATGCCAATGCGCATTAAAGCGGTAACCGGTAGGGTGAGAAATCCAGTCGGGATCGACGTTTACCCGTGGTGCATTGCGCAGACGTGCCATCTCGGCGGCAATAAATTTAGTGACCAGCTCTTGCGTTTTATCAGCACTGAAGGCACAGCTGTTGCCGTTGTTGGGGTTTTGCTCATGGCAGTAAAGTAAGTTGCGAATGAGGTAAAGCAAACGTACGTGGCTGTTATGGTTGCCGGCATTGGTAGTGTTGACCGTCTCGGCCATGTAGGGTTTGGCGTCGACATGCATCGCTAAATCTGTCGGTATTACGGCGTTGGGCGTGGTGGGTAGGCAACGAATACCGTCTTTAGTGTTTAAGTCCCACTGCCCTTGCATTTGTTTCACGGTACCTACGCCGGTTACCGTGCCGCCCATCTCACAATTGGGGTCCAGGTTTTCAAAGGCGCTCATGCGCTCGATGAGCTCGGCATTGCTGCCGTAAAGTCGCGGATGACCCGAGTAGGGCTTCACGGTGGATTCGAGCACCTGTAAGTCGAGCTCATCTTGATGCTCTTTGGTCATACTGCCGCCCCACAGGTGGCTTAAGTTGCTACTGCTACTACTGCTGGAATTACTGGAACTGCTGGAACTACTGGAACTACTGGAACTACTGCTGCTAGAGGCTGCGATAACGCTACTGTTGGAGTTACCCCCTGTGCTGCTTTGCAGGCTGCTTGAGCTTGAGGACTCAAGAGCACCTGTCGACGAGCTGCTACTAGAGGATAAGCTGCTGCTGGAGGCGCCAATGACGCTACTGCTTGAGTTTGCCTCTGTGCTGCTTTGCTCGCTGCTTGTTGAGCTTGGTGGCTCAACCGCGCCTGTCGATGAGCTGTTAGTGGGTAAGCTCGTTGACAGGCTGCTAGAGGCGGCACTGCTTGTGCCGATAGCCGTGCTTTTACTGCTTGAGATAGAAACACTGCTGTGGGTATCTGACACAGAGCTGCTACTGGCGACGCCAGTCTGGCTGGAGCTGCTGTTAGGTTGCTTAGCGACAGAGCTTTTGTAAATGTCGTATGAGCTAAGTCTGGTGTTCGGTGGTGTTTCGTTAGCGGGTGCGTTGCCGCCTCCGCAGGCGCTTAAACTTAGCAGTAAACCAAATCCAGCGATCCGGATTAGAACGCTTTTTTGCAGTGCTCGGGGATACAGTTAATAGGTGGTGTTGCTACAGGGCTCATGTTCGTTGCTCGGCTAGTCAATGTGCGTGTTAGCAAACGCGTATGCTTGCGTGTGTTTGCTTGTGGCGCATTGTTTATTGTTGTTTGTGGGCATTACGCACAGTGCTTTTTGGGCAAAAAACAGCCAGCGCTGACACAATTTACAACAAATGCCGTTGTATCGCGGGTTAATATTAATTTTCTGTAGAGCTTAATGCGTATAGTGTGAAGGGTGTCGCAACCATTTTGTGGTTGACCTCTAAAGTGCGCCAAATAGCGATATGAATGGTATCGTTATCATGATAGGGCGCGTTAAAGGGCGCTGAGTTACCACCTGTTGCTTGCCCAATGGAGCATGAAGCTCACAAAATACCGTTGTTATTTGAGGGGTAAATGACAACCAAAAAACGGGACACATAAAAACGCCGCGGTGTTTACCCCGCGGCCTTGTTGTTTGTTTATAGCCTATGGCGATTGCAAAACCGTTTGTTTAAACGCTGGGCTCAGTTTGAGCTGTACCGTTTAAGGTTTGTGTCTGGTGTTTTTGCAGCTGCCAAGAGATCAGAAAAACGATCAAACCAAACGCGGCGGTAGCGGCGCCAACATAACCGGTCGAGCTCCAGCCAAAACCGGCAGAAATGGCCAGCCCACCCAGTAGCGGACCGATGGCGTTAGCGGTATTAAAAGCGGCGTGATGAGAGGCTGCGGCTAAGGTTTGGGCGCCGGGCGCGACATCCATTAAGTGGGTTTGCAACGGCGGCGATACCGCCACTACAGTGCCCACCAAAAAGGCGGCAAACAAGATACTCCACAGCTCGCCGGTGGTTTGTGGGTAGAGCAATAAAATAAAAATGCTCCACAGTAACACTCCGCCTACGGCTTTAAATTGGTATTTATCAAACAGCCAGCCACCGACGATGTTGCCGGTAAAGCCGCCCAAACCAAAAGCCGCCATGGCAATAGGTATCCACATTTTGCTTTGACCGGTAACGTGCAAAATGGTGGGCGCAAGATAACTGAACACAGCAAAAACACCGGCAAACCCCGTGGCGCCGATCAACAGCGCCAGCCATACCTGAAGCCGGTTAAACGCTTTTATTTCATGCAGAGGGTTGTTGCGCAGCTGCTGTTTGTTCAGTGGTACAAACAGCATAATCAGCGCTGCGGTTAACACCGAGATGGCCCCCACCAAAGCAAACGCGTAACGCCAGCTCATGGATTGCCCCAGCCAAGTGGCCAGCGGGTTGCCAATCAGCACCGCCAGAGTAAGGCCGATCATCACCCGGCTAACCGCTTTGCCGCGCTGACTGGGAGGCACTAAGCTGGCCACCAATAACGCCGCCACACCAAAGTAGGTGCCGTGGGGCAAACCGGCAATAAAGCGCATGACAATCAAGCTTTGATAGCTGGGGGCAAAGGCGCTGGCGATATTGGCCAGCGCGTAAAAGCTAATTAACAGTAATAATAAATGGCGATGAAACAAACGTGCCCCCGCAATGGCCAGCAGCGGTGCGCCCACCACAACACCTAACGCGTAAGCGCTGATGATGTGCCCTACTTGAGGCTCGGACACTGCCAAACCTTCGGCGATGCCGGGCATCAGACCCATAGTGGCAAACTCACCGGTGCCGATACCAAAGCCGCCAATCGCGAGGGAGATTTCAATCATCAATACACCGCGCTTACTGTACTGTGGCGCGGTTGTTGCCGGTGTGGTGTCGGTCATGGGGTGTCCGTTGTAAACAGCTGAAACGACAAAGCCGGTATCACGCCGTGCGTGCACCGGAGGGTAAATGCTTAGCTGTGAGGTTTTCGTGGAGGTTAAAAGGCGCGTATTGTAACGCTCTGAGGGGCAGTGTGTCTGTTAGGCAAAGTAAAGGCTTGACTAAGCTGCGCTCTTGGGGTGCCAGCCGACAGTGCAGCGCACCATCGGCTGGGCAGTTTAACCTGGCAGCGTAATGTTCAGCTCCAGTACCGAGCAATCGTCGGCATTGTCCAGTTGCACCGTTACTTGGTCCTGGTCGATATCGATGTATTTGCGGATGACCTCGATGATCTCCTGTTGCATCAGTGGGATATAGTCGGGTTGGCCGCGGGTGCTGCGCTCGTGAGCCACAATAATTTGTAGGCGCTCTTTGGCAACCGAGGCGGATGAAGACGGTTTGCTCTTTTTGAGCAGGTAATCGAGTATGCCCATTACTTGCCTCCTAGTAAGCGTTTAAAGAAGCCTTTTTTATCTTGCTCTAAAAATCGGTGCGCCACCTCCTCGCCCAACAGGCGAGAGACGGCGTCATCGTAGGCTTGGCCGGCCTCTGACTCGGTGTCGAGAATCACCGGCGAGCCCTGGTTGGAGGCTTTTAGCACCGCCTCGGACTCAGGGATAACCCCCAGCAGTGGGATGGCTAAAATCTCCTCGACATCGGCTACGCTCAGCATCTCGGCGCTGGCAACGCGGGCGGGGTTGTAGCGGGTGAGCAGCAGGTGCTCTTTAACCGATTTGCCCTGCTCGGCAAAACGGGATTTGCTTTGCAAAATCCCCAATACCCGGTCCGAGTCGCGCACAGAAGAGACCTCGGGGTTGGTGACCACGATAGCCTCCTCGGCAAAGTACAGCGCCATTTGCGCACCTTGCTCGATGCCGGCGGGGGAGTCGCAGATAATAAAATCAAACTCTTGTGCCAACTCGTCCAGCACCGCCTCTACGCCCTCGTAGGTTAGGGCGTCTTTGTCGCGGGTTTGCGAGGCGGGCAAAATAAACAGCCCCTCGGTGCGTTTATCTTTAATTAAAGCCTGTTTTAGGTTGGCCTCTTTGTTGATGACGTTCACAAAGTCGTACACCACCCGGCGCTCGCAACCCATAATTAAATCTAGGTTGCGCAGTCCCACGTCAAAATCGATCACCACGGTTTTATGTCCGCGCAACGCAAGGCCGGTAGCGATAGCCGCGCTCGAGGTGGTTTTACCAACACCACCCTTGCCAGAAGTTATTACAATGATTTTAGCCACGTGTCGTCCTCGTATTAATCGTCAATGATGTTACAGCGCTGCTACGCGAATGGATTCATCTTGCAGGTATACCTGTGCCGCTTGCTTCCAGCAGTGCTCACGCAGTTTGTCGTTCAGAATAAAATGCCCGTTAATAGAAACCAGCTCGGCCTCCAGTTGTTGGCAAAAAATACGTGCACTGGGGTTGTTGCGCACGCCAGCTAAGGCGCGACCACGCAGGGTGCTGTAAACGTGAATATGGCCGTCGGCGATCACCTCGGCGCCCTCGCTGACCGGAGCCAGTAGTATTAAGTCGCAGCCCTCGGCGTAAATTTGTTGCCCCGAGCGTACCGGGCGGTCGATCACCCGTGCCGGCAGTGACACCGCAGGGCTTGCTGGCTCGGGCGTTGTTGCTGCATCGGGGGTGTTCGGCTGCGCGGCGCTGATATCGACTTTAGAGCGCGAGGCCGGCAGGTGAATTAAACCTAAATCGCGGGCTTGTTGCGCGACTTTATCGTTTGCCCCTTTACAGCCAAACAGCTGAAAACCCACGCTGCGACACTGCTCGATGACCCCTTGCAGCAGCTCGCGGTCGATCTCGCCGGCAAAAGAGGCGAGGTTTAAAAACAGTGGCGAGCCGGTAAAAAACAGCGGCGCCGAGGCCACTTTCTCTTGCAGCTGCTGAGCAAATTCTTGGGGCTGGTAGTGATACAGATCCAGCGACATAGTCGTCAAGCTGGTGCCCTTTATCTGGAAGCAGGCTTGTGCCATCTTCGGTGTCCTAATGTCTTTTGTGTGGCCACTTTACTGCGGCTGGGTTTAAAGGCGTACGGTTAATCGCTGCGCGCGCCATAGCTTAACAGCTTGCGGGCGTCTGAGTGCGTGCTGCCGCGCAATATAACAAACCCCCGCCCGCCGTGATATGGGGGCAGGGGGTCGATGGGCAGATTTACCACATTAAATCGTCAGGGATAACGTAATCTTTGTAAGGATCGTCTTCGTCCGGGGTGTCGTTCGGCTGGGCTTTGGCCAAGATAATGCACTCGGCGTCGCGCAGGGCGATTTTATCGGCCACCACCCGGGGCACCAACTCGTGGGCCTCGCCGAGTTTGGCAATGGCCAACTGGCCGCGCATTAGCTGTTGCTGCACCCGTGGGGTCACCAGCAATGTCTTAATGGTTTTGCCGTCGGTAAAGTTGTACTCCACCTCGCTTTCACCGCGCGCTAACTTGGCCTGGCGGTGGGTAACGATCAGTTGTTTGATTTGTGCGGCAATGGCTTTTTGCTCGGCCTCGGCTTGGCGCTGGCGGTTTAGCTCGCGGTCGTGCTGGATTTTTTCGGCCCGTGCTGCCTGCACCGACTGTTTGGTTTCGTCTAGCACAACGTGTTTGGATTTATGCGCCTGCTTGGTTTGTTTGCGCTTGTCTTTTTGTATTTGCTTGGCTTTTTTTTCGTTGATCAAGCCTGCTTGTTTCAGTTGTTCTTGCAAGGAGGTCATGGGGTTCTCTCTGTGTTGCGCGGTAATAGGGGGTGATGGGCCACCGATGGCTATTGGCCTATTATGCCATGTTGCCCCACGTGCGAGAATGTGTGCCCGGTTGTGCCGCAGTAATAGCCTGTGAGGGCCGGTTTATAACTTCTGATTAACGGCTGTTTTAGGGCTGCAGCCTCGCCCGCCACGGTAGCGGGTTTACCTGCGACTGAGCGCCGTGCAGCAAGGGCGGTTAAGTTAAACGTTAATACGACGGGTTTTTGCGTTGCTAACCCGCAGTTGTGCGCTTAGAGGGGTTGTGGGGGAGTTTCAACAGAGGTAAAAAGGCGCGAGCAAAGTATCGCTCGCGCCCATGGGCTTATTGCTGGGCTGCTGTAATCACACCGGCCCAACCGCCACCCGAGGCGAGGTTGATGGTGAGCTTATCGCTCGCCTGCACCGTGTGGTTTTCAATCTTATAGTCTTCGGCAAAGTGCTCGGTGTTAACACCGTCGCGCAGCGCCGTAAGGGTAAACTTGCCCTCGCCTAAAAAGCTAAAATCGATGTGTAAAGTGCGTGCCGTGTCGTCGGTCATGGCGCCTAGGTACCAGTTATTGCCGTTGCGTCGCGCCACTAAGATGTAGTCGGCAATTTGCGCATCCAGCACACGGGTTTCATCCCAGTCGGCGGGAAACTGGCTGATAAACTCGGCCACTTGTGGCTCGCGGCGATAGGTCGAGGGCGATTCGCACAACATTTGCAGCGCGCTTTCATACACCGCGTACATGGCCACCTGATGGGCGCGGGTGCCAATGCTCATAGGGCGGTAATGGCTGACGTGGTGGTTGGCCGGGTGCGCGTTGCGCAGCGCGCCGGGGGTGTAGTCCATCGGTCCTGCCACCATGCGAATAAACGGCAAGGTCACATTGTGCTCGGGGGTTATGTCGGCGCTCCACTTATTGTTCTCGTTGCCTTTAACGCCCTCGTACGTCATGACGTTGGGGTAGGCGCGGCGCAGTCCGGCGGGCTTAAAGCCGCCGTGGTAGTTAACCAACAATTTGTGTTTGGCCGCCTCGCGGGCGATTTTCTCGTAAAAATTCACCATGTACTGGTCAGAGCGCTGCATAAAATCGGTTTTAATGCCGGCCACGCCCCACTCGCCGTAGGTTTCTAAAATGTTTTGGTAATCGTTATCAAGCGGCCCCCACAGCGCCCAGAGGATAATCTTGACGTTTTTACTGTTGCCGTAGCGCACCAGCTCGTGCACGTCAATGTCGGGGTTCATCTCCAGTAAATTGGTGGTGGATTTGGTCCAACCTTCATCCAAGATGACGTACTCAAGGCCGTAATCCGATGCAAAATCGATGTAGTATTTGTAGGTTTGGGTATTGATGCCCGATTTAAAATCCACATCAAATAGGTTGTTGGCGTTGTACCAGTCCCAGGCGATGCGACCGGGCCTAATCCACGCCGAATCGTCCAGTTGGTTGTCGCGCGATAATAACCACACCAGCTGGCTGTCAATCAAGCCTGCATCCGTGTCGCTGATCACCGCCACCCGCCAAGGGAAGTTGCGCTCGCCTTGGGTCTTGGCGATATAGTCTGTGTAGCTAAGCACTTGGTTGCGATCTTCCGAGCCCGCCATTGGGGTGGCTTTGGCAACCACGTTACTAAAGCCTGCGCTAAAGCCGTCTTTGCCGGTGCCGTACAAAAACATTGCAGGGTAATCAAATAAATCGGCCTCGGTAAAAACGATATTGACCTCGTTAACACCCACATAAGCCGGCAGTGATGCAAAGCGCTCGGGGCTTATATCAGCCACTTTAGTCGATAGGTAAAGCCGCTCGTAATGCGACACCATCGACTCCTCTTCAGGAAACAAGCTGCTGGCGCCGGCGGGAAAGTTCAGCGCCATGGTCTCGCTCTCAACCGTCACAGGGGCATTGTGTTGCCCCACAAAACGATAAGCTACACCGTCGTTATACGCGCGAAAATCAACCCCAAAATCATTATCAAAGCGCAGTGACAGCTCGTGGTAATGCTCGTTAATACGCGCCGATTTGTGTTTTACCGCAGGGTTATGGCGGGTGTTTACCTGGTTGCGATCAACACTGATCAGCTTGGCGTCGCTGGTGATCTCGCCAAGCTCTTTTAACGCCAAGCCGATGGTGCTCGAGGCGATAATGGGGGTGTCATTTAAACTGGCCGACCAGCTCAGCGTTTGCCCAACCTCAATGCGGAGCGATAAACGCTCATCGGGCGATTGCAGTGCGAGGGTCTCGGCCAGTGTGGTGCCTGTTAATAAAGTCAGTGCCAAACTGCAGTAGATGGCTATCAAACGGGGAAGGGTCATGGTTAAAAACCTATTGTTATGTTGAGCGTAAAACGCCATGTTATGGCAATAAATATGATTTATTAGACGTATGATGCCGCCAAGATTGGTCGAATACAAGCGCTCGGCGGGCTCTGGCGCGAGCGCCTAATAAAGAGGGTACAAAAACAGTAAAACCTCGGTTGTGGGCGCGCCAAGGTTTATGGGGAGCTAAATGCAAAGTGCCATACTGCCAAAGGGTTTGGTCAACGGCGTTGCGCTCTACTCGTGTGGCGAGTCTTTGGGGCGCCGATAAGCGATCGAATCCGGCGGTATCAAATCGCCGTCTTCATCCAGCTCTGGGTAGGGTAGCTTATGTTGCTTGCAGTAACGTGCCATGGCCGGCTGCAGCCATTCAAACAGCGTTTGGCGGTACTGTTCGTCCTCTGGACAACCGCGCACATAAAAGCCGGCCTGTTGGCGTTGATGGATTGCCTCTTGCAGAATGATTCCGGCAGCAACACTGACGTTGTAACTCTCTACCAGCCCCATAATGGGGATGCTTACGTGGGCATCGGCCTCGCGCGCAGCGTAATCGCTTAAACCGTGCTTCTCGGCCCCCATAACCAGCGCAAATGGCTGTGTGTAATCAAACTCGCGGTAATGGATGGCGCGATCGGACCAGTGTGCAGCCACGAGGGCAAAGCCGCGCTTGCGCAAATGCCCAAAGCCGTCTTCAATGTCATTATGGACTCGTTGTTGGGTAAAACGGCCGATACCGCCGGCGGTGTTGTGATACACGATATGCCCCCGCTCGGGCTTCACCATATGCAGCTCGCCAATACCGGCGGCCTCGGCGGTGCGCATAATGGCCGAGATGTTCTGCCCTTTGTGGACTTTATCGGTTAACACCGTCATATCGGGCTGGCGCTGTTGCAATACCCTTATAAACTTTGTGAAACGTTCGCGACTCATGGACGATTTATCATTATCAATGGCAAAAACCGCCATTATAGAGCTTTAAGCATTGGGAGGTGGTTATGAAGGTATCCGAGTTTTTAAAAAAATACGACAGTAAGAAACATTCCAGACAAATCGATACAGATGAGGTAGATGATGACGCTCATTCGTTAGAGCACCAAGCGCGCGTGCGTGCCGCCCACTTAGAGAAAGGTTTAAACGTTGGCAGCCCGTTCGATTGGGAAGACTTAGAAAAATACAAGCGCGAGCTTGAGCGCATGGACCGCGAGGGGCCAGGACGGGCTAAAACCGAGCCGCAATACGACGATTCTGGCTCGGAAAAATAACAATAGAAGACTGGCGCGGAGTCCTATGTGGATTGGTTTTGGTTGTTAAATTATCTCGCCCTTGGTGCGGTAACCGGTGTGTTTGCCGGTTTGTTGGGGGTGGGCGGCGGCGGCATTATGGTGCCGCTGCTAAGTATGATGTTTGCCGCACAGGGCTTTAGCCCCGAGCACAATGTGCATTTGGCCCTTGGCACCTCGATGGCGGCTATTGTGCCCACCGCGATTGCCAGCGCCTATGCCCATCACCGGCGCGGCGGCGTCGTTTGGCCGGCGGTGCGCGGCCTGGCGCCCGGGGTATTACTGGGCACCTTTGCCGCCACTTTTGTGGCGAGCTTTTTAAGCGGTGTACCGCTGGCAATATTTTTTGCCGTGTTTATGAGCGCCGTGGCGCTGTACATGATCATCGACAAGCCGCCGCGCCCCGATCGAGTGTTGCCAGGGGCAATCGGGCTTGGCGCCGTCGGCACCGGCATTGGCGGGGTATCGGCACTGGTAGCCATTGGCGGCGGCTCGCTCACAGTACCGTTTTTAGTGTGGTGCAACGTATCTATGGCCCGCGCGGTAGGCACCTCGGCTGCTGTGGGTTTACCGATCGCCGCTGCCGGTGCAGCGGGTTATATGGTCAATGGTTGGGGAGTTTTGGGGCTGCCCGAGCACACCTTAGGTTTTGTCGTGTGGCCGGCGGTGTTGGCCATGGCGCTGATGAGCTTTATCACCGCCCCTATCGGCGCGCGCCTCGCGCATCGGTTACCCGTGGTAACCTTAAAGCGGATTTTTGCGGTGGTGATGGTGTTGTTGGCCGTTAAAATGTTGCATGGGGTGTTGCTGGGGTAGTGGATTCGCTTGCGCAAAGCCATGTTTAACAATTCACTTTGTTAGAGATTGGTGGTTAGACGCTCAACAGCGGTGTTGTTTTCGGTTTGCTTGCCCTCGGTCGCCGGGCGGGCGAGTTACCTCTTGCGATGCGGCAAGAGGTAACCAAGAAACGCACCCTGGTTTCTCGGCCTTCGGCTACCCTCGTTCCAGCCGATTTTAGTGACAGGCTTGACGGGGCCTCCATACCCCGACCCGCTCTTTCGCGAACTCCCTTTCGCTCAACCCCCAAAATCGACTTCCACTCAGCGAGCTGCAAGGGAGTTTGGTGTTGCGCCGCTGTTCGAGCGCCTTGTTGGTTTTATATTGTTCTATGAAAACATCGGTCGTGCGTTTTCGCCCCAAGGCTTAACGTTTTATTTTAGACCGTAGCAAGACAGGGTTAGTCACGTAGCGGCGGTAGTAACAATTTGTTGTTTGAGGCTTTACTGCCCAAGGCGAATCGCATTTTTAATGATTGGCGCTACCGTTTGTGCCGCAATACCGAGTGCTTGGCAGTACTTTGTAACCAGCCAAACTGAAACTGTTTTTTCGCCCTTACTGGCATTACAACCACGGCAACACAGTGCAATATCGGAGCTGGTAATTACCTTTGCATGGTTAATGATACGCTCCCAGCTGGCCGAGGATTTAGCGGTCAGTGAGGGTTGAGACATTCATTACCGCAATATACACAGGCTTTATCTCGCTCTCGAACCTCCTGCTTCAGCCATGCCGGAATGTTCCCTTTATTTGCCATCAGTTGCTCTATTCGATCCTGTGCCTAAACCATCTGAGGCCGAAAATTAAGGGCTCCGACGGAGATTAATATCTGAAAAGCAGCGACTGCGTTACTGCTAAGCAAATACAGCCTAAACGGCCCCAGCCTTGCGCAAAACATCCACCAACATTTCAATATGATCGGCGCGATCATTCAGCGCCGGCACATAGTGGTATTGCTCGCCACCCGCAGCAAGAAAAAATTCGCGGTTTTCTTTTTCCAGCTCTTCTAAGGTTTCTAAACAGTCGGCGCTAAAGGCGGGGCTTAGGATGGCGATGTGTTTTACCCCTTGGCCGGGCAGCTCTTTTAGGGTTTGCTCGGTGTAGGGTTTAAGCCATTCGGCTTTGCCAAAGCGCGACTGAAACGTGGTCAGACAATCCTCAGGGTTTAGGCCTGCTTGCTCGGCGGCTAAACGCGTGGTTTTAACGCAAAAACAATAGTAAGGGTCGCCTTTTTCTAGGCAAAACTTGGGGGTGCCGTGGTATGAGAATATCCATTTGTCGGGCGCACCATGGGCCGCTTGGTGCTCGGCCATAGTGGCGGCGAGGGCTTTGGCGTATTGCGGGTGCTCGCAGTAGCCGCTTAAAAAGTGCAGCTCGGGCACCCAGCGCCATTGTTGCAGCTCGCGCGATACCGCATCAAAGGTCGAGCCGACGGTAGCGGCGGCGTACTGTGGGTATAAAGGCAAAACGATGATTTTGCGCACCCCGGCATGTTGCAGCTGGGCCAATGCGCTGGGGATAGACGGGTTGCCGTAACGCATACCCAGTACGACTTTTACCTCGTCGCCAAGGGCTTGGGCAATGGCGTCGCGTTGGCGTTGGCTGATGACCAACAACGGTGAGCCGTCTGTGGTCCAAATGCTTTGGTACAGCTTAGCCGATTGTTTAGGGCGCAGGTTAAGGATGATGCCGTGCAAAATAAACAACCACAGCAGCCGCGGGATCTCGACAATGCGTGGGTCGGATAAAAACTCGGCGAGGTAGCGCCTAAGGCCGCGCTTGCTGGGCTGGTCGGGGGTGCCTAGGTTGGTAATAAGAACGCCCACTTTGGGGCTGGTGTTAACTTTGTCGTGGGCGTTGTCGGTTAGCGCCCGGTATTTTTCTGCCATGGTGGTGCCTATGTGGTGTTATTGGCAGGAGTTTACCAGTTGTTTGGCGAGTTTGTTGGCCCGCGCTGGCGCCCATGCAAAACAGCGCCGGGCGCAACGCGTGGGGTTAATCGGCCGGCACTAACCGCACAATGGCGCCGTCCGACTCATCGGTGAGTAAATACAGATAACCATCTGGGCCTTGCACCACATGGCGCAGACGCTTGCCCAGTTGGTCTTTTAACAAAAGCTCCTCGTGCAGCACGCGCTCGCCCTCGATGTCGAGCCGCGACAGGGTTTGCGCTTTTAAACTGGCAACAAATAAGTCGCCCTGCCAGTTGGGAAACTTATCGCCGGTGTAAAAGGTTAGGCCGGCGGTGGCAAGGGAGGGCAGCCAGTAATAAACAGGGGTTTCCATGCCCTCTTGCTTAAAGCCTTGGCCGATTTTTCCGCCGCCGTAATCCTCGCCGTAAGTGACGATCGGCCAGCCGTAGTTAAGCCCAGCGCGGCTGATGTTCAGCTCATCGCCACCTTGTGGGCCGTGCTCGCCGCTCCACAGGGCGCCGGTTTGTGGGTGGATGGCGGCGCCTTGGATGTTGCGATGGCCGTAAGACCAAACCTCGGGCAGAGCGCCTTTGCTGTTCACAAACGGGTTGTCTGCCGGTGCGCTGCCATCGGTATTGATACGGACAATTTTACCCAAGTGGTTGTCGAGGGTTTGCGCCTGGTCTTTGTGCGAGTAGCGATCGCCCAGGGTAATAAACAGGGTGCCGTCGTTGGCAAACACTAAACGCGAGCCGAAGTGTGCGGTGCTGTTGATTTTAGGCTGTTGGCTAAAAATTCGGCTGACATCGATTAGCGCATCGCCTTGGATGCGCGCCGAGGCCACCGCGGTGCTGTTGCTTTTGCCATCCGGGCTGGGCTCTGAGTAACTAAAGTAAATACGTCCGTTGTGGCTGTAATTGGGGTCGATGGCCACATCCAGTAGGCCGCCTTGGCCTTTGGCGACAATGTTGGGTAAGCCTGTTAGGGCTGGACCTACTTTGCCCGCGCTACTGACCAGACGCATATTGCCCTTGCGCTCGGTCACCAACATGCGGCCGTCGGGTAAAAACGCTAAACCCCAAGGGTTGCTTAGGCCCTTAGCGACTGTCTCGATGCTAAAGCGGGCGCGCTCGCTGTTGACGGTTGTGTTGGCGTTGGCGGCACAGGCTGCCACACAGACAGCGGTTAAAAAAAATGCCGTAACGGTGCGTGTAAACATAGGACTCTCCAATCATGGCCGGATGCCGAAACCGCCTAAGTGTACCAGCCTTAGTGGCGTTTGCCTGCTAGAGCGGCACAGGGTTGATGGCGAAAACAGTCGGTGGTGTGATCGTTGACCATGCCAGTGGCCTGCATAAAGGCATAGCAAATTGTACTGCCAACAAAGTTAAACCCCCGTTGCTGTAACGCTTTACTCATGGCGTCTGACTCGGGCGTGGTGACCGGCACTTGGCGGTGATCGCGCCAGTGGTTTTGGATGGGTTGCCCGCCGACAAAGCTCCATAGATACTCGACCCAATCGATACCCGCCTGCTGCATCGTAAGGTAGCTGCGGGCGGCTTTGATGGCGCTTTGAATTTTGAGCTTGTTGCGAATAATAGCGGGGTTTTGCCGCAGTCGTTCGACATCTTGCTGGCTGAAGTTGGCCATTATTGTGGGGTTAAAATCATGGTAGGCGGCGCGATAGCCCGGCCGCTTTTTTAATACCGTAATCCAGCTAAGCCCAGCCTGTGCGCCCTCTAACACCAGCATCTCAAACAGCTCGCGCGGCTCGTAGCAGGGTACGCCCCATTGTTGGTCGTGGTAATGTTGGTAGATAGGGTCGTCGCTGCACCATTGGCAGCGGGTTAAAGTGGCGCTCATGTTGGCTCCTGTTGTGTTGGCGATTGTCGCGCAGTGTGCTTTACATGCCTGCGCCTGTTGGTCATAATGACCATAAGAGTAAAGTTTTAGCTTAAAGTGTAAGCTGCTCTGCCCACTACAATAAAATTAATGATAGGTGATATATGCGTATGCAACTGCAATGGCTGGCTTTTGTTTTTGCCGCCACGACTCTGACCGCTTGTGGCAGCTCGTCAGATTCCAATGACAATAACTCGAGCCGTTCGTCGGTGTCGTCTAGCTCCTCCAGCTCCTCCAGCTCTTCTAGCTCCTCCAGCAGCTCAAGTATTTCCAGCTCTGAAGGGCCTATTGCCATTGAGCCTGATTTTGATCTTTACGCTATCACCCCATCGGAGTTTCCTGTGGGCATGGCGGTTTCTGCCGCCAACGAACCTTACAGTATCTTTACACACGGCGATGCCAGCCAGCGTCAGGATTTGATTACTCGGCATTTCAGTCAGATGACCGCCGGTAACATCATGAAGATGAGCTACCTGCACCGGACAGAAAATAACTTTACCTTTACCGATGCCGATACGCTGGTGGGTTTTGCCGAGGCCAACGGCATGACGATTCACGGTCACGCTTTAGTGTGGCACTCGGATTATCAGGTGCCGGGCTTTATGAAAAACTATCAGGGCGATTTTAGCGCCATGCTAACCGACCACGTACAGGGGGTTGTCAATCACTTTAAAACGAACTTCCCTGGGGTTGTGACCAGCTGGGATGTAGTGAACGAGGCCGTGGAGCAGGGCACCAGTGACGGTTACCGTCGTTCGGTGTTTTACGATCGGCTGCCTCCGGCTGCAGCCGGCGAGGTGCCAGAGTACATCAAGGTGGCTTTCCAGGCCGCGCGCGATGCCGACCCGAGCCTTGATTTGTACTACAACGACTACGACAACACCGCCAATAGCGCACGCTTGGCCAAAACTTTGCAAATTGCCGAAGCGCTCAAGGACGAGGGCACCATCGATGGCGTCGGCTTCCAGATGCACATTTACATGGATTACCCTTCCATTAAAAACTTTAAAGACGCCTTCCAAAAAGTGGTGGATATGGGGCTAAAAGTTAAAATCACCGAAATGGATGTGGCCGTGGTAAACCCTTACGCTGGCGGTACGCCCAAGTTACCTAAATATGACGAGCAGCTAACCGACCGCCAGAAAAAACGCTTCTGCCAGGTGACCGAGGTGTACCTCGACACGGTGCCAGCAAACCTGCGCGGTGGTATGACCATCTGGGGTTTGACCGACGATGAAAGCTGGTTGATGAGTCAATTCGCCAACGCCACCGGTTCCGTGTACGAAAACGTTTGGCCGCTGCTGTTTAACGCCGATCTATCGGCCAAACCCGCACTGCAGGGCATAGCCGATGCCTTTACCGGTAAAGGTTGTCATTAAGCTTTAGGTTTGCCCCAGCGCGCCGCGCTGGGGTCTCCCTGCGGCCCTCTTTGTGTGCTAAGTTGCAGTCTGACGTTTAATTGCATTCTTTTTCCGTAAGCAGGGTCGCGCTCAATGTTGATGTTTTATCCAGAAATAAAACCTTACGCCCGTCATCAAATCCCGGTGTCGGCACCTCACCAGTTATACGTAGATGAGTCGGGCAACCCCGATGGTATCCCAGTGGTTTTTGTCCACGGTGGCCCAGGTGCTGGTTGCGGTAAGTACGACCGTCGCTTTTTTGATCCAGAACGTTACCGCATTATTTTATTTGATCAGCGTGGCGCTGGTCGCTCGACGCCCCACGCCGAGCTGGAAGGCAATACCACCCAAGCCTTAGTAGAGGACATGGAGCGCATTAGGGTGGCGCTGGGCATTGAGCGCTGGGCGCTGTTTGGCGGCTCTTGGGGCTCTACGTTAAGTCTTGTGTATGCCGAGACCCACCCAGAGCGTGTGTTGGGGCTGATATTGCGCGGTATCTTTTTGTGCCGTGAGCGCGATTTACGCTGGTTTTATCAAGATGGCGCCAGTGCCATATTCCCCGATTACTGGAAGGACTTTATCGCCCCCATCCCGGTCGAGGAGCGGCACGATTTAATGCGCGCTTACCATCAACGTTTAACCGGCGATAACGAGCTGCAAAAAATGTCCGCCGCAAAAGCCTGGTCTTTGTGGGAGGGCCGCTGCGCCACCTTGCGACCCAACCAAGATGTGGTCGACACCTTCTCGAACCCTTTTAAGGCGTTAGCGCTGGCGTGTATTGAGGCGCATTACTTTATCAATAAAGCGTTTTTGCAAGACAACCAAATTATCAATAACGCCGGCAAGTTAGCCGGTATCCCCGGCATGATTGTGCATGGCCGCTACGATATGGTTTGCCCGCTGGATAATGCTTTTGCTTTGCAAGAGGCCTGGCCCGATGCTGAGTTGCAAATTATCCGCGACGCCGGTCACGCCTCCCGTGAGGCGGGTATCGTCGATGCCTTGATTCGCGCAACCGACGAGTTGGCGCGCAAGCTCAGCAACAACCCCGATCAGTCGGCGTAAGTTATGCGTGGTTTGATTCAGCGTGTCGCACACGCCTCGGTCGCCGTCGACGGCGAGTGTGTCGGCCGTATCGGGCAGGGTTTATTGCTGTTGCTGGGGGTAGAGCGCAACGACACCCGCGAGCAAGCGGATAAGCTGCTGCACAAGGTTTTACACTATCGTATGTTTGCCGATGCAGACGATAAAATGAACCTAAACGTAGGCCAGATAATGGGCGGGGTGTTGGTGGTATCGCAGTTTACTTTAGCGGCCGACACGCACAAAGGCTTACGGCCGGGGTTTTCCAGTGCAGCCACTCCTGCGCAGGCGCAAGAGCTGTACGATTATTTTGTCGCGCAACTTAAAGCTCGGCACGACACAGTGGCCAGTGGTGTTTTTGCCGCTAACATGCAGGTAAACCTTACCAACGATGGGCCTGTTACCTTCCTCTTAGAGGCCCGTTAAATCTTGCTGTAAGGTGTGGGCTGTTGTTAATTTAATGTCAGGAACCCCTATGACCCGTATAAAAGGATTGTTTGCCGCCGTCGCTTTGTGCGCGAGCTTTGTGGCGCAAGCCGATAGTTACATTTGGCAAGTTGACGATGGCGAAAATAAGCTGTTGCTTGGCGGCACGATTCATATGTTAAAACCCGGTGATTACCCACTGCCGGCCGAGTACTCAGCGGCTCTAGCCGCGGCCGATATTGTGGTGTTTGAAGCCGATATGGAAGCTCTGCAAGACCCGTCGTTTAGCAAAAAAATGCAACAGACGATGATGTTGGCAAAAGGGCAGACGTTGCAGGATCAGCTGAATCCTAAAACCTGGCTGCGCTTAAGTGCCTACGCCTCGGGCAAAGGGATACCCATTGCGCCCATGCAAGCGTTTCAGCCGGCGTTTGTGGCGCTGGCCTTTACCATGATTGAGCTGCAGCGGTTGGGCTTTGGCGAGGGCATCGATCAGCGCTACTTTAGCGCGGCAAAAAAGCAAGGCAAGACTCTGGCCAAGCTGGAAAGCGCAGAGCAGCAACTGAGCTTTATGCAAGCGATGACTGAAGTGGATGCCAATTTACTGGTCAACTCGATGCTGGACGATCTTGAACAGATGACCGAGCAATTTGAGCAGGTGCTGGTGGCATGGCGCGGTGGCGATGCAGATAGACTGTTTCAATTAATGGGCAAGCCGATGCTCGATGAGGCGCCAGAGCTTTATGATGTGCTTTTGACACAGCGCAATAAAAATTGGCTGGCGCAACTTAAAACAATGCTTGCCACGCCCGAAACCGAATTTGTATTAGTGGGCGCTTTGCACCTTGCCGGCCCCGACAGCGTATTGGCCTTGTTGGCGCAAGAGGGTTATCAAATTAGCCGTTATCAGCTGCCATAAAGGCGGTAACAACGGATGCCGCAGGCCCGGCCAGAGCAATAACAGACCCAGCTTGTTTGTTGTTATCGGGCACATGGCACCGGACACAAAAAAGGCCGCCAATCTTGGCGGCCTTTTTGTTGTCGCGGATTGCTGCTCTGGGCTTAACCTTCCATATTAAAATCGTAACTCATGGACTGTGTTGGCTCTTGCAGGTAGTGGCCCTGAATGTAGTGCACGCCGGCTTGCCAGAGTGTTGACAGCACGCTGGCGTTTTCAACAAATGGCACGATGGTGGTTTTATCGGCCTCGTGCAGTTGCTCTAATAGGTTGGTGAGCGACTCGGGGCTTTCGCTTTTGCTTTGCACGTCTTGGGTAAATGAGCCGTCGACTTTAATAAAGTCTGCGTTGACGTGCTTGAGCGTATTAAAGGGGTTGAGCGAGCAGCCAAAGTTACTGATAGCAAACTTGCTGCCTATTTTTTCTAAGCCATCGTTGAGCGCTTTGGCCGCGTTTAGGTGGTTGGTGATGTCGACCTCTTGCGCCTGAAAGATAATGGCATCGGGCGGCAGGTTGGCGGCTTTAAAGGCAACCCCTAACCAAGCCACTAGTGAGCTGTCGCAAATCGAGGCGCGGTTTAAATTAAGGATTAATTTGGTTTTATTGCCCCGTTGGCGGTGTTCGGATAACAGTTTGATCGTCTCTAATATGACCCAGCGATCAATTTTAACGCCTATGCCGGCTTGATAGGCTGTGTCGATAAACTCATTGGGTGATATCTCTTCGTTGTCGTCGTTCAGCAGCCGTAACAGAACCTCATAATACTCTTCCTCTGAGCCGCGCAGGCTGATAATGGGTTGAAACAATAACCGAAACAGATCGTTATCCAGCGCGTTTTGCACCTCTTTGAGCATGTCGCGCTCTTGTTTTTCTTCGGCGCTAACGGGTGGCTCGTAAAGCAGCGCGCGAATGCCCTCGCTCTCGCGCACCTGATCGGCGGCGGTCATGGCTTGCTCGATCACTTGCTCGGCACTGCTGGAGTTTTCGTTGAGTACCGAGATACCGATGGTGGCGCTTAATTGCAAGGTCTTGCTGTTGACCTCAACAATGTGCTCGGCAATGGTGCAGCACAGTTTTTGCGCGCGTTTGACGGCTTCGGTGGCGGTGGTAACGGCCGTAAGCAAGGTAAACGTGTTGTCGCCAAAGCGGGCCAGCGTTTCACCCTGAGCGGTTTCAGCGGTTAATAGCTGCGCTAGGTCTTCTAGTGCGGCGTCGGCACCGGCCATGCCGAGCCTGGCTTGCACTGTGTCGGCAAAATCATCGATATCGATGTACAACAAGCAGCGGCTTTGCTCGTCGCCAATACTGTCGATGACTTTATCGGCGTGTGCCAATAAGTAGCTGCGGTTGTACAGGCCGGTAATGCTGTCTTTCCATTTGGCTTCTTCTAGCTCTTTTGCCGAGATACCCGCCGCTGCTGCGGCCGCCGCGGTCGAGACGCCAGCGCGCGTGCCACGGGTTAAAAACTGTAGGCAGGGCTCGTCATCGTAACTGGCGTGGGCCACCTCGAGAGAGACATCTGTTTGGCCGCCGTCGTGGCGCAGGCCTTTAAAGCTTAAGGTGCTGGACTCGGCATCGAGCCCTTTAAGGGTAAACTCTTTAAGAAACTCTTTTAGCTTGGCGTGATCTGCCTCGGCCACCATGTCCATGATCGGCATGCAGTCGATATCGTCTTTTTCGTCATAGCCAAACAGCTCGGCAAAAGACTCGTTGGCGTACAAGTACAAACCGTCTTGAACGTAGGCGATGGCGTCGCGCGAGCTGTCCAGCAGCGATTGCGAGCGACGCTCGGATTCGCGCAGGCGACGATCGGCTATGCGCTTTTGTTGGCGCTGGGCGCGGTTGTTTAGCTCGCGTGTTAACACCAGTAATAGGTGCTGATCTTCATCCAGGCGCACTACATCGGCGGCGCCGATTTTTAAACCCTCGACAATGGCTTGGCTGGTGTCGTCATCGGACAATAATACCGCTGGGATATCTTTATTTAGCCGACGAATGAGTTGAATAGCGGCAGCGGGCGTTAAGTTTTCGGTTTTGTCGTGGGCAATTAATATATCCCACGCTTGCTCTTCGATAAGCTTGGTTAGCGACTCATCGCTGGTGACATGCTGTGCCCGATTAGGACGCCCAGCATTGTGCAGCATGCTAATGAGGCGCTCGGCCTCTGCTTGCGAGTCGTTAAGGATGAGCAGGCGGATCGTTTCATTGGGATTCATAAAGGTTTACTGCGCTCGCTATTCCATAGTTTTTATTGAAAGCCAACCCTTGCAGGCCTCAAGCGTGGCATCCCCCACATTCATACGGTAAGTATAGCCGATGATCGACTTTAGCTCGCAAGCTGACACTTTTGATGAACAGATAACTATATTACCCGAAAACTCGCCGACCTCAACAGTTGTGGGCTTAGCGCCAACATAAGGCGATAAGGTGGCACACCTGTGAGGCCAGATCAAGGCGGCGTTAAGGGGCGATGTAACGCGCTTTGGTAAAACGGTTAAAAGTTATTGTTTGCTGTCCCACAGGGCAGAGTAATCCAACTGCCGGTCATCTTTGTCGTCTTTGGGTGTGTCGGGGGTTACCAGTACTTTGTAGGCGAATTGGCTGATGATGCCAGTGGAGAATAATCTCCGAGTCAGCTGTAAAGTGGTTATTGTACCATCTTGGTAAAGTTTGATTTTTTGCATCTCGCGAAAGCTTAGCGCATTGGTCAGCAGGCTAGCGGGTTGGTTGGCAAGCCTTTGCGCGGGCAGCGCCAACACCCGTAAATACTCGGCAAATTCACCGGTTTTTTGCACAATGGCGGCGGCTGCAGGTTGCGCTTGTGGCGCCAATAGCTGGATGCCTATCTGGGTGGTGTTACGCGCTTGTTGTACCCAGCGCACCGCGGCAATAGCCCATTTGTGGCGGCCGGGCTCGCGCACGCCGAGCAACTCGCCGGCCCTGAGGTTGGCCGGACAGGTGCCTTGCCACTCTAAGCAGTAGCCCCCCGCGCTGACATCGATCACGGTAACTTTATCCACTGGGTGCTCGCCGCGATAATTGGCACGGCTGGCGCGGCGGATGTTGTCTTCTACTTGCACGGTGGAGTGGATGCCGGTTTGCATTGTGGCTTTGGTGACATCAAATGCCTCGCCCCAAGGGTCGGCGATGCTGGGGTTAATGCGATCTTTTAGCTTTACGCCCCGCTGTTTAAAAGTGCTACCGCTGATGTCGTCTAGGGCAAACTCAGAGGAGTCTTTTAGAAACAGGCTAAACGGCGTCTCGCCGGCGCTGTAATAATGCAGATTGGTTAGGCCTATGGTGACCTCGAGCTGGCCCTCCCCGGCATGGCGTGGAAAGGTTCGCTCTACGCCGTGCTGCCAGACCGCCAGCAGGTGGCTTGTAAGGGCTGTCGATAGACGAGTAGAGGCGCCGGGGGTTAAGTTTTGCAACGTGCTGCACAGCTGCGCGGTGCACAGCGAGCGTACCTCTTGGCTGTCGTACAAACCTAGCCGGTTATGGTAGATCGGCGGGTTATCGTGATCGAGCATTACCGCGTATAGGCAGTCGTGGCTGTGTGTGTCCTGAGTGCGCAGTTGCGCTTGGGTGCTTAAGCTCTCAAGTGCCAAGTAGAGATTGTAAAGATCGTTTTGTCCCAGTTGATTGGGGCGGGCTGCCGCCAGCAACACGATGCGCAGGTACACCTGCGAAATGTTTTTGGCGCCTTGGTGGTTGGGCAGCGGGTCATCGATGCTGAGCTCGGTAAGGCCGTTGCGCTCGGCCAGCAGGTACAGGGTGTGCAGCTCGCGCCAGAGTTGTTTTAAAGTTGGGGTGTAAAGCTGATAACTGCGCAGCAACAGTAAGCCTAAGCCGGTCATTGCACGGTGAATGGCCAAAGCGCGCAGCTCATCGCTGCAGCGGCTGGCAAAGCTCGTACGCACGGCACTTAGGTAGGCGTTGCTCAAGTGTTTTTGCAGAGCTTGGGCAATCACTGCCGCTTTGCGCGCCGCATCGGGCAAAATAAGCGGCTGTTGTAAAAAGGCTTTGCTCAGCCCTTGGATTGCCACTTGTACCGCCGGGCGCACTTGATCAAGTAGGCCTAGGTGAGTTTGCGCATCGGTTTTTAAACGCGCCAGCTCTGGCAGTGCGGCGTAAAGCACCGCGCTGATATAACGGGTTTGCGTCAGAGGTTGAGCGTCGATCCACTGGGCGACGCTGGCGACGCTCGCGTTTTTGCAAAAGCTAAGGTTTTTTAGCTCGGGCTCGGGCAACTTAAGTTGCTTAAGCAGTGCAATGTTAGATAAAGATTCGCTCATGCGGTTGATTTTTTACTCTACAGTGGCTAGCCCACATAAAAGGGGCTGGCGCGGTGTTGGAGGCTAATGTTACAGGTCTAGGCGCATTAGAACACAGGAGTTTTGGAAGGTTCACCGGCTATTTCGCGCACCAGCTTTGGCACTAGGTAGCCCGACAAACTGTGCAGCAACCCTTGGTGCAATCGCCTCGCCTGAGGCTCGGGCACATCAAAGTGCGCCGCACCGGTCACTTTGTCTAGTAGGTGTAAGTAGTAAGGTAGCACACCACAGGCAAATAACCGCTCGCTCAGTTCGCTTAACGCCTCGATCGAGTCGTTGACGCCTTTTAATAGCACGGTCTGGTTCAGTAGCGTTACCCCAGCGGCACGCACTTGCGCTAAAGCGCGCTCGACACTGGCGTCTAGCTCGCGGGCATGGTTGGCATGGATCACTAAGGTATTGGCAAAGCGCGGTTGTGCCAACCACTGTAAGCACTCATCGGTAATGCGCGAGGGCACCACCACGGGCAGGCGCGAGTGCACTCGCAGGCGGGTGATGTGCTCGATCTGGCTGATTTCATCGGTGAGCCAGGTAAGGGTCGCATCGGGCGCATTAAGGGGGTCGCCGCCGCTAAAAATCACCTCGTGAATACTGGGGTCGCGGCGAATATAGTCCAAGGCGGTTTGCCACTGGCTGCGGCTGGGGCGGTTGTCGGCGTAGGGAAAGTGACGCCTAAAACAATAGCGGCAGTTGATCGCGCAACTGCCGGTCACCACCAGCAAAACCCGGCCCTGGTATTTGTGCACCAGGCCCGGCTGCGGGTTGCTAACGCTTTCGCCCAGAGGGTCGTGGCTGTAGCCCGGTGCGGCCAAAAGCTCGTCGCCAATGGGCAGCACCTGGCGCAGCAAGGGGTCGTTAATATTGCCCGGCTCCATACGCTGGGCAAATGCGTGTGGCACTCGCAGGGCAAAGTCGTTACTGGCCAAATGCGCTTCTGGCAGCAGCGCTACATCCAGATCCAGCAGTTTAAACAGCGCTTCTGGGGTGCGAATAACGTTTTTCAGCGCTTCTTGCCAAGTCTCAGTGTGCCATGTGGTGCCGGTTCGATGTATCATGAGCGCCTTTGAAATTCAGTTAATGTCTACGAGAGGGGTTATGGCCACCTATTCTATCAATGATTTCCGCACCGGTCTGAAAGTAATGTTAGACGGTGAGCCCTGTAATATTGTCGAAAACGAGCTGGTAAAGCCGGGTAAGGGGCAAGCCTTTAACCGTGTTAAATTGCGCAATCTGGTGACCGGCCGTGTCTGGGATCGTACCTTCCGGGCGAGCGAGTCGCTGGAAGGTGCCGATGTGGTCGATCGCGATATGGAGTATCTGTACAGCGATGGCGAGTTTTGGCACTTTATGGACCCGGACTCCTTCGAGCAGTTTGCCGCCGACGCAAAAGCCGTCAGCGATGCCATGAAGTGGCTGCGCGAGCAAGACAAGTGTGTGGTGACTTTGTTTAACAATACCCCGCTGGTGGTGACGCCGCCTAACCACGTCGAGCTGGAAGTGACCGACACAGACCCAGGCCTTAAAGGTGACACCGCGCAAGGCGGCACCAAGCCTGCTACTTTGGCCACCGGCGCGGTGGTTAAAGTACCACTGTTTATGAACGTGGGTGAGGTGGTTCGCGTCGACACGCGCACGGGTGAGTATTTAGGCCGCGCCTCTAAAGATTGATTGTGCGGCTCCCGTCGCAGTGAAAAACATCTGGAAACCGAGCTGTTCGCCCGCGCTGTTACAGGCGCGGGCCGAGCTCAATTATCGGGTGCGAGAGTTCTTTCGCGCCCGCGGGGTGCTTGAGGTCGAAGTCCCCATTCTTGCCAGCGCCTTTATTACCGATCCGTTTATCGAGCCGGTTACCGCCCGTAACGCCGGTCATACTTACTATTTGCAAAGCTCTCCCGAGTACGCCATGAAGCGCTTGTTGGCCGATTGCCCACAGTGCTTGTATGCGCTGACGAAGGTGTTTCGTGCATCCGAGAGTGGCTCGCGGCACAACCCCGAGTTCACCATGCTCGAATGGTACCGGATGGGTTTTGACGACCACCAGTTAATGGTTGAGGTGGGCGACTTGTTGCGTGAGCTTATGCCGGCGCTGGCGATTCATAAGCTCAGCTACCGGCAGTGGTTTCACGATCGCTGGGGTATCGATCCGCACACCATTGCGCTGGCGCAGTTGCGCAAACTGGGTAAATCTTACATTGAAATCGATGATACCGGTCTGGATAAAGACGCTTGGCTGGATTTGCTGATCACCCACGAGCTGGAGCCCAGCTTGCCAGTGGGAGTGACGTTTGTGCATGACTTTCCCGCCAGTCAAGCCGCCTTGGCGCGTATTGTGAACGACTCGCAGGGCACCCCAGTGGCGCGGCGCTTTGAGGCTTATTTGGCCAGTGCGCCGGGCAAGGCAATGGAGCTGGCCAACGGCTATTGGGAGCTTACCTGCGCCAACGAACAAAGGCGTCGCTTTGATCGAGACTTAGAGCGTCGCCAAAGCATGGGGCTGCCCTGTTACCCGGTCGATGAGAAGCTGTTGGCCGCGCTCCAGCATGGTCTGCCCGACTGTGCCGGGGTGGCGCTAGGGCTTGATCGGCTGTTGATGCAGCAACAAAACATTAAACGCATTGAGGGCACCTTAAGTTTTGGTTTCTCTCGGGTATAAGATTTTTTAGCGTTTATTCGCGCCAGAGTTGCGTGTTTTAAGGCCGATTAAACGGCCTCGGCGCGCAGGGTCGATATTGTGCCTGAGCAAAAAGCATTCGGTCTTGCTCGCCAAATAACCCAGTTAATGGTTTTTAACGTCTTGATTTTGCTCGTATTTTACACTGCGTGAGAATCACACAGTTGGCTCAGAGCTGGCGCTGCTGCCGGCTTCAGACAGTTACGCAATGCTCATGCACAAAGTTGTCCACAGCCAATGTGGATAATTCACTTTTGCGGTATTTTTACTGACGTCAGGGTCGTAACTGCCGTAAAATATCTGTTTTTGGCTACGGAGACATTAGATGCAACAGCTACCCGAGACCTTGCGTGAAAACGTCCGTTTATTGGGCGAACTGCTAGGGGAGAACATTCGCGAGCACGAGGGCGAAACACGCTTTGCTAAGATTGAGGATATTCGTCAGTTGGGCAAAAGCATCAACCAAAGCGAAGACGACGACTCCAGCGCCCTGGTGGCCCTGTTGGGCGAGCTGGACGATAACGACATCCTCCCCATTGTGCGGGCATTTAATCAGTTTCTAAACCTCGCGAATATGGCCGATCAAGAGTACAGCGCCAGTGCCGAGGCCGAGCCAGAAGATGGTTTAAAAGCCATGGTGTTGGACTTTGCCGACACCTACGGCAAAGAAAACCTGCTGCAAGTCATGCAAAACCTCAGTATCGAGCTGGTGTTAACCGCCCACCCCACCGAGGTAACCCGCCGCACCCTTATCCGCAAGTACGATCAAATAGTAAACACCCTGTCCGATCAACAGCGCGGTAACTTATTATCGTTTGAAAAAGACCAAGTGGTGGGCCGCTTGCGCCGGCTGGTAGAGGAGATGTGGAGCACCGATGAGATTCGCGGTGAGCGGCCCACCGCAATCGATGAGGCCAAGTGGGGTTTTGCAGTCGTTGAAAACAGCCTCTGGCAAGCACTGCCGGATTTTATCCGCCACATGGATCGCATTTGCAGCCGCCATCTGGATCAGAGCTTACCCATCGACTTTCACCCATTTAGCTTTTACTCGTGGATGGGCGGTGACCGCGACGGCAACCCCAATGTGACCCACGATGTGACCCAAAAAGTACTGTTGCTGGGACGCTGGATGGCCGCCGAGCTGTACTTGGGCGATGTGCAAAACATCTACGGCGATCTGAGCATGCACTCGGCCAGCGCCGAACTGCGCGAGCGAGTAGGCGATAGCGAGACGCCTTATCGCGAGCACCTAGCGCCGCTGCGCAGCCAAATACAAGCCACCCTAGAGTGGGCCGAGGGGGTTTTAAAAGGTCAGGATCCAGTGCGGCCAAAAAACCTAATCGAGTCCCGCGAGGATTTACTGGCTCCGCTAATGATGTGCTATCGCTCGCTCAACGAGGTGGGCTTACCACACATTGCCAACGGCCCGCTGCTGGACACAATTCGTCGTGTGCATTGCTTTGGCATTAACCTGGTGCCGTTAGACATTCGCCAAGATGGCGAGCGACACATAATGGTAATGGACGAGCTGACCCGCTATTTAGATATGGGCAGCTACTTGGAGTGGAGCGAGTCCCAGCGGCAAGAGTTTTTGTTAAAACACTTAAAAGATAAGCGGCCACTGATCCCAGCCCAGTGGCCGGTAAGCGATGCCGGCCGCGAGGTGTTGGACACCTGTAAAGTGGTGGCCAGCGAGCCGCGCGAGGCGTTATCGCAATACATAATCTCAATGGCAAAACAGCCCTCCGATGTGCTGGTGGTGGCGCTGTTGCTAAAAGAGAGCGGTATCGGTTGGAACATGCCTATCGTGCCCTTGTTTGAAACCCTAGACGATTTAGATCGCTCGGCCGAGGTGATGGACCTGTTGTGGCAGCTGCCGTGGTTCAAACAGTACAGCGGCGCTCAGCAAACGGTGATGATCGGCTACTCCGACTCGGCCAAAGACGCGGGTAAATTTGCCGCTACTTGGGCGCAGTATAAATCGCAAGAGCGGTTGGTGGCACAGGCCGAGCAACACGGTATCGACTTAACCCTGTTTCACGGCCGCGGTGGCACTGTGGGTCGTGGGGGCGGTCCGGTAGAGCAGGCCATGGCGTCGCAACCGCCCGGCTCCGTTAAAGGTAAGATCCGGGTCACCGAGCAGGGCGAAATGATTCGCTATAAGTTTGGCTTGCCCAAGGTTGCCTTTAGCAGTTTCTCGATCTACGTAGCGGCCACCTTGCGCGCCACGATGCAGCCCCATGCCGCGCCCGCCAATGAGTGGCGCGATTTGATTGAGCGCATGGCGCACGCCAGCCTCGAGGCGTATCGCAGTGTGGTGCGCGGGCATCCGCAGTTTGTACCTTACTTTCGCTCCCTGACACCCGAGCAAGAGCTGGGTTTATTGGCGTTGGGCTCGCGTCCGGCGAAACGCAAAGCCAGCGGCGGCATCGAAAGTTTGCGCGCTATCCCCTGGGTGTTTGCCTGGATGCAGGTGCGGTTAAACCTACCCGCTTGGCTCGGGGCGCGACAAGCATTAGAGTTTGCCATCGAGCAGGCGCCAGAGACGTTAAACGACATGGTTGATAACTGGCCGTTCTTCTCGTCGTTTTTGGATCTTTTAGAAATGGTGGTGGGTAAAGTGGATGGCCCCATTGCCGCCTACTATGAAAAAGAACTGGTGCCCGAGGAGCTACACCCGCTGGGGCAACAATTGCGCGCCGATCTGGCAGCCCTGGCGGTGTTGATCAACCGCATTAAGCGTCAGGATGAGCTGTTTGAATCGGACCCTATGTTGCGCCAAGCGTTAAGTGTGCGTAAGCCTTACATCGATCCGCTTAACTATTTACAGGTAGAGTTGCTTAAGCGTTATCGCAGCGGCGCGCCTTTTAGTAAAGAGTTAGAACGTGCTCTTAAGGTGACTATGGCCGGCATCGCCGCGGGTATGCGCAACACCGGTTAAGCGCCGCGTTAACCTCAAGGATAGTCAAAAGCCTCGGGGCAACTCGGGGCTTTGTTCTGTCGGTTGCGCAGGCTTTACGTTTGCTTAGCGCCAGCCATCGCAAAAAAGTCTAACGCTCGATCTGTGGCTCAAAGCAAACGGTTTTGTCACAATTGATCATAATCGTTCACCAGATTGCCGCAATAAATCACCTTTAACGCCAATTGTTTTGTTCTACTGGGTCTATCGGACGTACAGACCGTATCAATGTTCAGCAACGTTACAGTAGGGCACTGCCATGTCGCGTAAAACACAGCCGGGCAACCGTCGTGGCCGGCTTTTCATTATCAGCGTTTTGTTGTTGTTAGTGTTGTGGCCATGGCGCGGTGTGTTTTTTCCGGTGGTCAAAGCCCATTTGGCACAGCTGTTAATAGAGCGTGCTTGGCAACAAACGTTAGCGGCGCCTACGCTGGATGCGGCGCCTTGGCCCAACTAAAACGCTGGCGTTCGCCCCGAGGTTAGTAACAACCGTTGCGCCCCATAGCGATCGGGCGCGATTGATTGCCGCTGATAAAGACACACACTTGGCATTTTTGCAGCATGTGAAAAACGGCGACAGCTTACGCTGGCAAAATACCGTAGGACAATGGCGGCGTTATGCCATCGATCTGGGCGGCCGCCGCACCACCGAGCAAAATGTGCCCTGGCTAAAACCGAATACCGATCATGTGTGGTTAATGGCTTGTTATCCCGTCGCCGCGGTATGCATCGGCGCGCCGATGCACCAGCCAATGCCCGCCAGCGTTGCCTTTGAGCACAGTGGCGGACGACAGCAGCGAGTGACTTTATAACGAAGATGGTTACTCTTGCTGGGCTAATACCGGTTGCGCCAGTTCGGGAATTAAGGTGGGTATTGGGTGGGCTAATACGATAATACGTGTGTGCTCATCGCGAATGCGTTTAATCGTGCTGCCAAAATATTGCTCAAGCAGTTGTTCATGGCTGCCATCGGCCGAGAGTATTTGCAAACCCTCTTCAATGCGCTTGGCAAGCTGCGGGTTGTTACCGCTGACCTGAAACACCATGGCGTGGGGATAATAAATAATGGGCTGATAGGCAATGGTAAGTTGCTCTTGCAGCTTGCTGGCGGCTAGCTCTTGTTGTATCTCGGCAAGGCCAAAAAAAATGGCATCAAAACGGCCATAAGCTAACATCTCAAATAAGTTTTCGTAGCGACCACTGTCGTTCACGGTAAAGTGGTTATGCCGCAAAATACCCACATCATTCCAGCTATTGCCCTGGCCAATGGTTAAATCGCGCAGCTTATGCTGCGCCGCCGATTGCGCGTATCGCTCTGTGTCGGTTTGGCGAATAACCGCAGCGCGATAACCCAACAAACCGTTCATGATCGGCTTGTTAATCAGCAGGATGCGTTTGTTGTGAATGTAATCGTCTTGGCGCAGACCCGAGACATAAACATTGGCTAAGTGTCCATCGGCGACGACTTGTCGGCCGCGCTGGGTGCCTAAGTGGTCGCTGTTAACCGTTAGCTGATAGCTCGGGTAATGCTCTTTAGTGCGATCCAGTATCGCGCGCAACAAGGCCACCTCGTACAAGCCGCGTCCGTTTTTCCCCGCCCAAATGGTTACCTTCATGACCTCATTAGTATCCGTGCCCTTGCTGGGGGTGGCGGGGCTGACAGGCACACTAAAACAGGGTAATAACATGCCGCAAATCAGCGCCAATGCAATAACACCTGCGCCGTAGCGATTGCGTTTAGTGGCGGCCTGTGGGTGCATAGATTCGCTCGTTAAGGCAAGTGTGGTGGCTACGCGATTATGTGAACGGCTCGAGTCGGAGGTTGCTGTTATAGCTTGATACTATAGTGCGTGATCGATGTTGGCAACCGATGCGCACGAGCACTCTTACCGTCTATACTAAAGCGTTTATCCGCAGGAGATTGAGCATGTCGGCGCGACGCCACTTACAGAGCCTACAAGTTGCCAGTGCTTTGCGCG
>Ga0209075_1000131_pt1 | contig 64854 bp, 60 predicted proteins | sample Stecom2011_FD_187523 | JGI IMG/M metagenome (GOLD analysis project Ga0209075, IMG submission 187523) | Agricultural soil microbial communities from Utah to study Nitrogen management - Steer compost 2011 (SPAdes) (version 2) | ecosystem: Environmental > Terrestrial > Soil > Agricultural land...
TGGCGCATGGTGTCTGCGGCTTTGGCACTACGAATCAGCGCCTTGGAGGGAACACAGCCAGTATTGAGGCAATCGCCACCCAGCTTGTGCTTCTCAATCAGTGCCACCTTGGCTTTTACAGCCGCGGCAATGTAGGCGGACACCAGACCGGCAGAACCACCACCAATTACCAGCAGGTTGTAATCAAAGGATTCCGGCTTTTGCCAGTTGGCGTATACACGGCGGCGGCGAATAAAGCCCACCACAAACTTGGCAATCAGCGGGAAAATGCCCAGCAGGGCAAAGGAAATTAGAAGATCTGCAGAAACGATATCAGAGGTGGATTGTATCTGGCCCAACTGGGTGCCCGCGTTCACATAGATGAAGGTGCCCGGCAGCATGGCCACCCAGCTCACTAATGCGTATGTGCGCAGCTTCATGGACGTCAGGCCCATGGCCAGATTAATCAGGAAAAACGGAAACACCGGAACCAGTCTCAGCGTTGCCAGATAAAAGGCGCCGTCTTTTTCCACGCCTCTGTCCATCTTCGCCACAGTTTCCCGATAGCGGGAACGCAAGGTATCGCGCATCAGGAATCTTGCAACGAGAAAGGCAAGGGAAGCACCCACAGTAGACGCCAAGGAAACCGCCAGCAGCCCGTATATATTGCCAAAAAACGCACCACCTGCGAGAGTCATTATCACCGCGCCGGGCAAGGATAGTGCAGTCACCAGCACGTAAATTGCCGTATAGCCAGCAACCGCGAGCAAAAGATTGACTTCAATCCATTGGGCCAGACTAGCTTGATGGGACTGCAAGTTTGCCAGCGTCAGCAGTTTATGGCCGTCCAGACCAATAAAAATGCTAATAATGGCCACAATTGCCACTATGAGTGTCACCTTGCTTCGTTTCATGTTTAAGCCTGTTAGAAATGTATACATCAATACGTATATCGCTGTGACAGGATCACGGCCCAAATGTTACAGCGGATAGGAAATGAATTTGCGAAACTTACCCGTGGCGGGAAAAATAAATAGAAACAACCGGAGTGAACCATGTTCCTGAACTGGCTGGCGAAACGTCTCGCCGCTTATCTTTCCAAACAAGTGGCGCAACATTCCGTGCCCACCTCAACCTATGAGGCTCTGGAAAAGGCGCTCAGGCCCGGCGATGTTTTACTCGTAGAAGGTGACACACGCATCAGCGTGGCAATAAAGTACCTAACCCAATCCACCTGGTCTCACGCAGTTCTTTATTTGGGGCCGGATGCGGGTTTGGGAATGTCCAAAGACGGCGAGCCAAACACACTGATCGAGGCGGACCTGGAGGTTGGCATTCGACCTCTGCCGTTGTCTTTTTACCGCAACAGCCATACCCGAATCTGCCGACCTGTGGGGCTTGATGACGATAATATCAACATGCTCGCTGAGTATGCGTTGAGCCGGCTAGGTAACCAATACGATCTGAAAAACGTGTTTGATCTAGCCCGCTATCTTATACAAACACCCCCTGTACCTTCACGGCACAGACACAAATTGCTATCGCTCGGAAGTGGCGACCCTACACGTACGATATGCTCCACGTTTATTGCAGAAGGCTTCCAACGTCTGCGCTATCCTATACTTCCAACCATCGACACCATTCCCTCTAACGATCCCAACTGTCGGGACTGTATTCGTGAGCATTACCGAATCCGGCAAACATCCTTGTTCACACCCAGAGATTTTGATGCATCCCCCTACTTCCGGATTATCAAGCCCACTCTGGAAAACGATTTCAATTTCAGGGCCATCGACTGGGCCGATCTTTGATCTACCTGCATTGCCCAATTTTCACCCCGGACTATGCTTCAGGTAGGATGCACGTCGTAAGGAGGTTTTATGAAAACACTATTGCTCAATACCTTTTTGACCATTGCACTGATCACAAGCGCACCTTTGCTGGCGCAGGATAAGCCCCTGAGAGTTGGCATGTCTGGCCAGTACTTTCCGTTTACCTTTGTGGAGCAGGATCAGCTCAAAGGCTTCGAAGTCGATGTCATGAACGCGGTGGGCAAGGAGATGGGGCGTGATATCCAGTACGAGACCGCCAATTTCTCCGGTCTGTTTGGCATGCTGCAATCCGAGCGCATCGACACGGTTGCTAACCAGATCACCATCACCGACGAACGCAAGAAAGCCTATGTGTTCAGCGACCCCTACGTTTACGACGGTGCGCAGGTCGTCACCAAGGAAGGCAATACCGAAGTCCGCCGTGTGGAAGACCTAAAAGGGAAAACCGTTGCGGTTAATTTGGGCTCCAACTTTGAGGCACTCTTAAAGGAGCTGCCCTATGCGGACCAGATCACCATTAAAACCTATGAGAGCAATCTGGAACGAGACACCGCTCTTGGGCGTGTGGACGCATTTGTGATGGACCGGGTCAGCGCCAGCCAGATCATCAAGGAAAAACCACTGCCCCTTGAACTGGCAGGCCCCACTTTCTCCCAGATCACCAACGCTTACCCGTTCCACGACACCAAAGCCGGGCGCGCCCTGCGAGACGAAGTGAACAAGGCTTTGGAGACCTTGCGAGAAAACGGCACTCTGGCGTCCATTTCCGAGAAGTGGTTCGGCACAGACATCACCAAGCCCTGAGGGGCACACCGAGGCCTGTTTCCCTATGGACGTGTTGAACGTCGAGTACATGCTTGGTCTGGTACCGGTTCTGCTCCGGTACCTGCCCCTCACCCTGCAACTGGCGGGCATCGGAATGGTGCTTGCGCTGATTCTTGCCTGTCTGTTTGCGGTTGTTCGGGTGCTGCGCATTCCGGTGCTTAATCAGTTAACCATCGTATTTATTTCTTTCTTCAGGGGCACACCGTTGCTGGTGCAACTGTTCCTGTTCTACTACGGACTGCCTCAACTGTTCAGCGCACTAACGGTCATAGATGGCGTTACCGCGACAGTGATGGGCTTAACCATGCATTTTTCCGCCTACATGGCCGAATCCATCCGCGCCGCCATCGTGGGGGTCGATCGCAGCCAAACGGAAGCCGCCCTGTCCATCGGCATGACCAACGGGCAGCTGATGCGGCGGATTGTCCTGCCCCAGGCTACCCGGGTGGCCTTGCCCACCCTGATGAACTACTTCATCGACATGATCAAGGCGACCTCGCTCGCCTTCACCCTGGGCGTTACCGAACTCATGGGCGCCACCCAGAAAGAAGCCGCAGGCAGCTTCCTGTACTTCGAGGCCTTCATTGTTGCCGCCATCATGTACTGGATTGTGGTTGAACTGCTTTCCAAGCTTCAGAACTATCTGGAAACCCGCCTGAACAAGGCCTATAACCGATGATCAAGCTAGCGTCACTGAGTAAACATTTTGGTAAAACCGTGGTTCTCGACGGGATCGACTTGACCATTGAAAAGGGCGAAATTGTGGTAATCATCGGCCCTTCGGGAACCGGAAAATCCACACTTCTGCGCTGCATCAATTTTCTGGAACAGCCAACTTCCGGGTCCATGACGGTGGGCAATCTCACGGTAGATGTAAACCGCGCCAGCCGGGCGGATATTCTTGCCATGCGCAGGCAAACCGCCTTCGTGTTCCAGAACTACGCGTTGTTTGCCAACAAGACCGCACTGCAGAACATCTCAGAACGCCTGCTGGTAGTGGATAAATGGCCGAAAGAAAAGGCCGACCAAAGAGCCCGGGAGATCCTTGAACAGATTGGACTGGCCGACAAGGCCGATGCCTACCCCGCGTCTATGTCCGGTGGCCAGCAACAACGGGTTGGCATTGGCCGCGCCATGGCCGCTGGCGCCGAAGTCATCCTGTTTGATGAACCCACCTCCTCACTGGACCCGGAATGGGTGGAGGAGGTATTGGGGCTGATGAAGCAGTTGGCATCAGAGCGCCAGACCATGATGGTGGTCACGCATGAAATGTCGTTTGCACGGGACGTGGCTGACCGAGTGATCTTTATCGACGGTGGCCGCATTGTAGAACAGGGGCCACCCAGCGAGATTTTCCATAACCCGAGGGACCCCCGAACCAAAGATTTTCTGAAGAAAATTCTAGCCACCAACCCTGTGTGACAGAGCGGATTAACGCAGGTCCGGATTCAGTGTATAAGTTCCGGTTACCCGGGCACTGGCCAGCACATGGCCGTCCATTGCCTTACGTACCGCCTCACCATCAAACGCTCCGGAAAGGCCCAGAGACTCCACGTCCAATGCGTGCACTTCATAATGATAGTGATGCAGAAGCTCGTCGTTCCAAGGCGGGCAGGGGCCGTCATAGCCGAAGTAAGTTCCAGCCATATCAGGATTGCCAGCAAGAAACTGGGTGAAGTTGTTTACACCGCGTAGGCCAAACGGGCCGGTGCTGCTATCTTTCCCTTTAGGTGTAACACCATCGCTGTCTTCGCCTTCAGGAATACGGCTAATACGGGCGGGGATATCCACCAACAGCCAGTGGAAGAAATCCACCCGCGGAATATCCTTTGAAATGGTTTTGCCTTCCTGATTCGCATCGTCTGCGACGCTAGGCACATCCGGATCAAACATCATAATCACGAAGCTTTTAGTGCCTGCGGGCGCACCTTCCCAAGACATTTCCGGGTTCCGGTTAGGGCCAAAGCTCATGCGATCTTCCGGGTGGAACACGCCGAACGCGAATATATCCGGGACGGGTTTGCCCTCTTCAATACCCTCAACGTTCAGTTTCATGGTGCTTTCTCCTTTACAGTGATTGCCATTATCAACTGGATTCTATTCCAGCAATTATGTCTGAGACTAACTCATTCTGTGATAAAAGGTTGTATCAACGGTATCCTACCCCTGTCTACCGTCATGGTTCACCACTGCTTTCAATGGAGCCCAGATGAGCGAAAACCAACCCGGCCAGCCACAGCAGCCGGAAAATCAAATGGATAAAGACGCCATCGCCTTCGCCCAAGGCATTTTTGAACTGGCACGCAACGGCGGTACTAGCATGTTGCGCCCAATGCTAGATGCAGGCGTTCCCGTGAACATGCGCACCAGCGATGGCAAAAGCCTGCTCATGCTTGCTGCCAGCAACGGCCATGCAGATACGGTGCAGCTTCTGCTGGAAAAAGGCGCCAACCCGGAATTACAGGACGCAGAAGGCAATACGGCACTGAGCCTTGCACAGGCCATGGATGCCAAAGAAGCCATCAAACACCTGAGTCCTTAGCAAGCCCCTGTTAAAGAGCACCCTATGTTCAACAAAGGCGATATTATTCACCACAGCCGGGACAAACTCGGTAGCATTTTGGTGATCGACTACCGTAAACATCGGGTACTAACCTTCAATTCGGTGTTTGAGCAAAGCAAGATTGATCGGCGATACCCGCACGTGCCCGTGCATGAGTACAGCCGGGCGATGTTACTTCCCGCAGCCTTCAGCAACCCACAACACGTCACCATACTAGGGCTTGGCGGCGGTGTGATGGCCAGCGCCTTTCATCATCTTTTTCCGGAATGTCAGGTGCACGCGGTTGAACTGCGCCAAGCGGTGTTGGATGTAGCTCGGGAGTATTTTGGGCTACCCAGTAGCGAACGCCTAAACGTAACCATTGCTGATGCCCGCAATGCCTTGAGCGAGCTGCCAAACGCCAGCACCGATATCATTCTAGCCGACCTTTACAGTGCAGACCGGATGAGCCCTGCACAGGCACAGCGCCAGTTTGTAGAAAACTGCAGCCGAGCGCTCAGCACCAAGGGTTGGCTGGTACTGAATTACCACCTCACGCCAGACCCCGAAGGGCCTTACTTCCGCCAGCTTCGAAAGCACTTTTCCGAGCTGCTGGTGTTTAAAAGCAAAACCAACAACACCGTTGTTTACGCCAGCAAACAGCCCTTCGAGGCCATACACCCGAAAGACCCGGTATTGGCCAACCTCGAAAAACGCCTACCTATCGATTGGAGCCGACTCATGAGCAGAGTCAGCAGGCTTTAGAAGCGAGCCGCACATTGCGTATCTTCAAGCCCACTTTTCCTGCGGCGGAACATAGCTGCTAAAACCATCAACCAGTTCTTTCGGAGTGTGTGCCAATACGATCATATCGAGGTACTGTTGCTTCACAAATCCGGCCGCAACCATGGTTTTTACCATGTCTAGCAGCGAATCGTAAAAGCCAGTCACGTTATAAAATGCACAAGGCTTCTTGTGAAAGCCGAGTTGGGCCCATGTCCAAACCTCAAAGATTTCTTCCAAGGTGCCAATGCCGCCTGGCAGCGCTACGAAACCATCGGCCAGTTCTGCCATCTTCGCTTTACGCTCGTGCATGTTGCCCACCACAAACAGCTCGGTAAGGCCCGGATGTGCAAGCTCCCGGTTAACCAGATGCTGCGGGATAACGCCATACACCTTGCCGCCGCTTGCCAGCACCGCATCAGCAATAATGCCCATTAGGCCAACATGCCCGCCGCCGAACACGAGGTCTATACCGTTATTACCGAAGAACTCGCCCAGTTCTCTGGCCTTCTCGGCATATAACGGCTCGTTACCTGAACGGGAACCACAGTAAACTGCTACTTTCATATGTTTCTGTCTCTAGCTGTGTAGTGAGTGGTCAATGGGTATTCCGACCAATTGTGCAGGCTGACCGGTGCGCGTTAGTATTCACCCCTCAGCGTCCGTATCCTACCCGTAAGCTGGCCCCAGTGACGACAGCCAAGTGTTTTTTCGCAAGAGCATTTGGCTTTCATTACTTAAAGGTCTGAATGCTATGGATAATCTACATCACATTGTTGTGGTCGGCGGTGGCGCTGGCGGTCTCGAACTTGTTACAAGTTTAGGCAGGAAACTCGGCAAAAAAGGGAAAGCCCGGATTACTTTGGTAGACGCAGGTCTTACCCATGTTTGGAAACCCCTTCTGCACGAAGTTGCCTCCGGCTCCTTGGATGCCAATTCCAACGAAGTAAACTACCGCGCTCACGCCCGTAAACACCATTACGAATTTCAGCTTGGGCGCATGAACGGCCTCAACCGTGAAGCCAAGGAGCTGGTCATCGCCCCTTTTGTTGATGAAGACGGCAACGAAGTGGTCCCCGAGCGCCACCTTAAGTACGACACGCTGGTTATTGCCGTGGGCAGCACCGCCAACGATTTCGGCACCCCCGGCGCACAAGAACATTGCTTATTTCTCGACAGCCTGAAGCAGGCACGGCGCTTTCACAATCTGATGCTCAATGCCTTCCTGCGCAAGAACCACGAAGGCTTGCACGGTCGGGATCACAGGCTCAACATCAGTATTATAGGCGCAGGTGCTACCGGCGTTGAGCTAGCAGCAGAGCTGAGAACGGCATCACGTGAGCTGCCGGTGTACGGCATGAACCATCTGAAAGCCTCCGATGTATCCATCACTGTGATTGAAGCAGCCGACCGGATCTTGCCTGCACTTCCCGGCAGATTATCGGCAGCGGCCACCAAAGAACTCGAGCACCAAAATGTGAAGGTTTTGAACGGCCAGCCCGTCAGCGAGATTCGCTCTGGCCTTGTCGTACTGAAAGACGGCACCGAATTGCCTTCGGAAATGACGATCTGGGCTGCTGGCATTAAAGCGCCCGCCTTCCTTGCCAACCTTGATGGTCTGGAATCCAACCGCAGCAACCAGCTGATCGTGCATCAGACGCTACAAACCACTCAGGATTCCAACATTTTCGCCTTTGGCGACTGCGCCGCCTGCCCACAACCGGATTCTGACAGACCCGTGGCACCCCGCGCTCAAGCCGCACACCAGCAGGCCGACACTCTGTTTAAAACTCTGTGTAACCGACTGGAAGGCAAAGACGCAGTACCCTTCGTGTATAACGACTACGGCTCACTCATCAACTTCAGCCACTACACCACCGTAGGCAACCTGATGGGCAACCTCTCGGGCCGCAGCATGTACATCGAAGGCAAGGTAGCCCGGCTGTTCTACGTATCACTTTACCGCATGCACCAGGTGGCATTGCACGGTTTTCTGCGCACTGGCGTGATCTGGTTTATGGATAAGATTGGTAGGGCGATGCAGCCACGGATGAAGTTGCATTGATACTCGGCTGACGAGTCCCCGGCCAGAAAATTATTGATGCACTTTCTAGAAAGCGGTGCTGATGTCTCGACAAAGGACGAGCGGGGCCGACGGCGCTTGCTTATTTATTTGAATAGTAAGCAAGCCCATCATAAATACAAATCTTTCACGCATCGCAAAGCCTATTTAAATCGTACCACCAACTCATGCAGTTGCCCGGCAATATTCTCCATCTGCTGAACCCGGTCTATCGCCAGCTCGCCTTTATGCAGGCTATCGGAGCCCAAGCTGGAGATGTGCTCAACTTGCTCGTTAATTTGGTCAAAAACTTGGGCTTGCTCTTCTACGGCTGCTGCCATCTGGATAGACATTTCTGCGATGGTGCCAACCGACTCGGCTATTTGCCCAAGCGTGGTTTCGGCTTCCAGCATGTGGGCAAGCCCGCTATCAGCCGACTTTCTGCCTTCATCGGTCGCACGTACAGAGGTGGAGGTTCTCGAGAGTAAGGCTTCGATGATGCCGTGAATTTCCTGAGTTGAATCCTGTGTCCGCTTGGCAAGACCTCGCACTTCATCCGCCACAACGGCAAACCCGCGCCCATGCTCACCCGCCCGGGCTGCCTCAATGGCTGCATTCAAGGCCAATAAGTTGGTTTGCTCTGCGATTTCCTCAATGATCTTGGCAACGCTTGCGATTCTCTGGGTTTCAGTCGCCAGTTCGCCAACCGATTCACTGATGCTGTGCACGGTGGTTTGTAGGCCCTCAATGACCTCACGGGTTGTTCCGATAACACTCGCCCCTCGATCCGCCAACGAGCGGGATTCCTCGGCCTTTTGGGCTGTGTTCTGAACATTGGAAGAGACTTCGGTGATGGTTTGGGACACCTCATGCACAGAGGCCGCCACATTGCTGATTTCCGCTTGCTGTTTTCTGAGGGCTTCATGGGACTCATGGGTTACTTCAAGCCCCTGCACGGCGCCGATTTTCACTTCCCCGGCTGACTCTTCCAAGCGCGTGAGCACAGCGTCCAGATGGGCTTTCTGCGCCATTATTGCGACTTTCATGCGCCCAGTCTCAAGATCATCATCGGTATAGCTGTGCGCAGCGAGGTCGTCTGTAAAGCTCTTTTCGAGAAGCTGCATCGCTGAGTCTATCAACCGGCTCTGTGAGCGCCGCGCCCAAAGAATATAAGTAACCACACCAAACAAAAGTACAGCTTCCGATATCAACGCTTGGCCGGTAAAAAATGTGAGCGCTGCAATAACCAGAATAGCCGCCAGAAAAAGAGATTCCGGCGAAAACCTTTTCAAGAGCGACTTGTGTGATCTGCCCTGTCGAATTTTGGCGTACTGTTTTTCTGCTCGCTTTATATCTGCTCTAGAGGGGCAGGAACGAACCGACTCATACCCAATAACTGAACCATTTTCAGTAATAGGGGTTATGTAGGCACTGACCCAATAATAGTCACCGTTCTTGCGCCGGTTTTTAACCATGCCCATCCAAGAGGTGCCCGCTTTCAGATGTGACCACATGTTTTCGTAGGCATCTGGGGGCATATCGGGGTGGCGAACAATGTTGTGTGGCTGGCCAATGAGTTCTTCCCGCGTAAACCCGCTGACTTCCACAAACGCTTGATTGCAGTGGCGAATTTTACCTCTTAAATCTGTCGACGATATGAGCTTTTGCGACTCAGAAAACGTGTACTCAGTGTCTGTAACCGGTAAGTTTTTTCTCATACCATTCGCCTCTTGCCAACCAACGTCCTATGTCTAGATTGGTACAAGATTATGGGCATGTAAAACCGGTTCTTTCCCACCTGCGTCGTGGCCATACCTGGCGCTCACTTCTTTGAAATGATCAAGGGCCAGAAAACAACCATTCCGCTCTGACATGCCAGCGTGTCGATTTTGTTCTGATAATCTTTGATTTTCGGCAAAACCCCGAAATAAAAGCGCAACGCCTTCATCGCCCGTTTCATCATTTTGCGGCGGAAAGTGTCTTCCTTGCTACGGCAGGTTTTACCTGTCTTCATCGCATTGAGGATGGGGCAGGCTTTCCTTACTGTCTGCTGCGCCTGCCAGTTTGCCAATCGTCATACGAGACAAGCCTGACAACGCTTCCGGGTTCTCGTTGGCGCATTCAATCACTTGCTGTTTCATGCTGCGGGCCCAGAATTTGTGCAGGTGGTCGGCTGCCACATCTGTCACCTTGTCGTCATCGCCGTGATGCCGGTTGTTGGCTATGATTTGGTCGAGCATTTTAATCAGATTGTTCACCTGCTGATCACTCACAACTGTCTCTCCTGAGCCTTTGTATCGCCACGGGCATAGATTACGTGGCGGCCGGGACGGGCAAAGCCGATTAAATTCATGCCGCTTTTTTCGGCCTCGCGAATCGCCAGAGCAGTCGGGGCAGACACTGCCACCAGACTGCCTATGCCCGCGCTGGCACTTTTCTGCACCATTTCAAAACTTGCACGGCTAGAGATCAGGGCAAAGCCTTCATTGAAGGCTTGGTCGCCATGCTGTCGTAGCCGGGCCCCAATCAGTTTATCCAGTGCGTTATGCCTTCCTACATCCTCCCGGGCGAGCACTATGCGGCCCTGCAAATCGCACCAGGCTGCGCCGTGGGTGGCACCGGTTTGCAGTTGTAACGGCTGGTGTTTTTTCAAATTGCTCAGCGCATCCTGCACCGCTTTGTCGCCGGGGAGTGGCTCTGGAGCGACTTGCTCTAGGGTTCGCACTACATGGGCCAATAATTCAGTACCACAGAGCCCGCAACCGGTTCGGCCTGTCATGTTGCGGCGCTGCTCCCGCAAGCGAGCATAGCAATCGCCGGCAATGTGCATTTGCACTTCTATGCCGTCTTCACCCGGTTTTATCTCGACACTGAAGAGTTGGTCCGGCCGCTGCAAAATACCTTCGCTCAGGCTGAAGCCTAGGGCAAAATCTTCGAGATCGCAGGGAGACGCCATCATCACGGCATGGGACACGCCGTTGTAGACCATGGCCACAGGTACTTCTTCCGCAACCAAATCGTGGGAACGCGCGCCCTCGATACCACCGCGCACATTTACCCAGGCCTCGCACACTGCAGGCGGCGAGATTTCGGTAGGTGAATCCGCCACGGCTATCGGCTTGTGATTATTTAAGAGTATTTGCATGGCGGCTTTCCTGCTGTCCCATGGCCGGTTTCAGCAGAGCCTGCTGGCGCTTGTCGAAATCTACAAAATCACGCTGCCAATCCGATGGCTGGGACACTTTTTCTACCTGAACGGCGGTTACCTTGTATTCCGGGCAGTTGGTGGCCCAGTCGGAATTATCGGTGGTGACCACGTTGGCACCGCTGCCCGGATGGTGGAAAGTGGTATACACCACGCCTGGCAGCATGCGGGTGCTCAATTTTGCCCTTAGTACGGTGTGGCCTACACGGCTACTGATGCCGAGCCAGTCGCCGTCGTTGACGCCGCGCAGCTCTGCGTCGCTTGGATGCAGCTCTAGCACATCTTCCTCGTGCCAATCACTGTTGTTGGTGCGACGGGTTTGGGCGCCAACATTGTACTGAGATAAAATTCGCCCTGTGGTCAACAGCAGAGGGAAGCGACGGCTGGCTCGCTCTTCGGTGGCCAAATATTCGGTTACAGCAAATCGGCCCTTGCCAATGGGGAAGTCCACCTCATGCATGGTGGGTGTGCCCTGAGGGTTATCGTCGTTACACGGCCACTGAATACTGCCCAGTTGTTCCAGCTTGTCGTAATCTACACCGGTAAACGTGGGCGTAAGTGAGGCGATTTCATCCATAATTTCAGAGGGATGGTTGTAGTTCATGGGATAGCCAAGAGCATTGGACAGGGCCATGGTTACTTGCCAATCCTCCATTCCTGCAATGGGCTCCATCACTTTGCGCACGCGGTTAATACGACGCTCAGCGTTGGTGAACGTGCCGTTCTTTTCCAGAAAAGTGGAACCGGGCAACAGCACATGGGCGTACTTGGCAGTTTCGTTAAGGAAAATGTCCTGCACAATAAGGCAATCCAGCGATTTAAGAGCCGCCTCTACGTGCTGGGTGTTGGGATCCGACTGGGCAATGTCCTCGCCCTGCACATACATCGCCTTGAAGGTGCCAGCGATAGCCGCATCAAACATATTGGGTATGCGCAGGCCGGGCTCGTCGTCAATCGGCACGCCCCACACAGACTGGAAGCGCTCGCGCACTTTCGGGTCATTAACATGCTGGTAACCGGGTAGCTCGTGCGGGAAGGAGCCCATGTCGCAAGAGCCCTGCACGTTATTCTGGCCCCGCAGCGGGTTAACGCCGCCGCCTTCTTTGCCGATGTTACCAGTAGCCAATGCCAGATTGGCAATGCCCATCACCATAGTGGAGCCTTGACTGTGCTCGGTTACGCCTAAGCCGTAGTAAATAGCGCCATTGCCTGCGCCGGCGTATACCCGGGCGGCTTCACGCACTTTAGAGGCAGACACGCCAGTCACTTCTTCCATGGCTTCAGGGGAATTACGCTCTTCAGCAATGAATGTGCGCCAGATGTTGTAGGCGCCTGTGTCGCAGCGGCTGTTGATAAAGTTCTGATCTTCCAGCCCTTCGGTCACGATTACGTGGGCCAGTGCATTCACAATGGCCACGTTGGTACCAGGGCGCAGAGGCAGGTGAATGCCTTCACCACCATGTGGCGTGTTTAGCACGTCAATACGGCGGGGATCAATCACGATCAGCTTGGCACCCTGACGCAGACGCTTGCGCATCAACGAGCCAAATACCGGGTGGGCATCGGTTGGGTTGGCGCCGATCACCATGATGGTGTCGGCCTTCATCACCGAATCGAAGGTTTGCGTACCGGCGGATTCACCCAGTGTAGTTTTCAGGCCATATCCGGTGGGGGAATGGCATACCCGAGCGCAGGTATCGGTGTTGTTATTGCCGAAAGCTGCGCGTACCAGTTTTTGCACCAGATAGGTTTCTTCGTTGGTGCAGCGTGAGGACGTAATACCGCCGATGCTTTCACGGCCATATTTAGCCTGAATGCCCTTGAGCTTTTTGGCAGAGAACGCCAGCGCCTCGTCCCAGGACACCACTTTCCAGGGGTCGTTGATGGAATCGCGGATCATCGGCTCTTTTATGCGGTCGTCGTGGGTGGCATAACCGAAGGCAAAGCGGCCTTTCACACAGGAGTGGCCATGATTAGCCTCACCGCCCTTGTAGGGCACCATGCGTATCAGTTGGTCGCCCTTCATTTCGGCTTTAAATGAGCAGCCGACACCACAGTAAGCGCAGGTGGTAACTACGCTGTGTTCTGGTTGACCAGCGTCGATCACGCTCTTTTCCATTAGCGTAGAAGTAGGGCAAGCCTGTACACAAGCGCCACAAGACACACACTCAGAATCCATGAACGGGTCGTTCTGGCTGGCAGCGACTTTGGAATCAAACCCCCGGCCTTCGATGGTCAGCGCAAAGGTGCCCTGCACTTCCTCGCAGGCCCGCACGCAGCGAGAGCAGACAATGCATTTGCTGGGATCGAAGCTAAAATACGGGTTGGAATCGTCTATTTCCGCATCCAGATGGTTTTCGCCTTCAAATCCGTAACGCACTTCCCGCAGGCCGACGGCACCGGCCACATCCTGAAGTTCGCAGTTACCGTTGGCCGGACAGGTCAGGCAGTCCAGCGGGTGGTCGGAGATGTACAACTCCATGATGTTGCGACGCATCTTGGCCAACTTACCGGTTTGGGTAGTCACTTCCATGCCCTCTGCCACCGGTGTGGTGCAGGATGCCGGGTAGCCACGACGGCCTTCGATTTCGACCGCGCACAAGCGACAAGAACCAAAGGCTTCCAGATTATCAGAGGCGCAGAGCTTGGGAATGTTAATGCCCGCCAGCGCGGAAGCACGCAATACAGAGGTGCCCTCTGGCACAGTAATGGCTCTACCATCCACAGAAATGGACACGAGGGTTTCTGACACGCTCGCTGGGGTACCGTAATCAAAATCCGGATTCAGGCCGTTTTTGCCAGGCTCGTAGTTTTGGATGCTCGGATCATAATAATGCAACATGTCATGCCTCCACTGGGCGCGGGCTGGCCATCAGGTCTTCGGGGAAATACTTCATCACACTCTGTACCGGGAATGGGGTCATGCCGCCCATGGCGCAGAGGGAGCCGTCCACCATGGTTTCACACAGGTCTTCCAGCAATTCCAGATTACTGTCCCGGTTTTCGCCAGCTCGGATTCGATCAATCACTTCCACGCCGCGCACTGAACCAATCCGGCAAGGTGTGCATTTACCGCAGGATTCCACAGCGCAGAACTCCATGGCAAAGCGGGCCTGCTCGCCCATATCCACTGTGTCGTCAAACACCACCACACCGCCATGGCCGATGCCCGCGCCCAGTTTGGCGAAGGCTTCGTAATCCATGGGGGTGTCCCATTGCTCTTCCGGCATGTAGGCCATCAATGGGCCGCCAACCTGAACGGCTTTGATGGGCCGGCCGGTAAAGGTGCCATCGCCAAAGTCTTCCAGCACTTTGCGCAGGGTTACGCCGAAGGCCAACTCAATCAGGCCGCCCTGTTTGATATTACCTGCCAGCTGGATAGGCAAGGTGCCCAATGAACGGCCCATGCCGTAATCGGCGTAGGCTTTGCCCCCGTGGGCCATGATGTATGGCACGGCAGACAGGGACAGCACGTTGTTCACTACGGTTGGTTGGCCAAACAGGCCTTTGATAGCAGGCAAAGGTGGTTTGGAGCGCACCAGCCCGCGCTTGCCTTCCAGACTTTCCAGCAGTGAGGTTTCTTCACCGCAAATATAAGCGCCAGCGCCTAAACGTACTTCCAAACGGAACGAACGGCCATTGCCGCATACGTTATCGCCCAGATAGCCGTGGGCTTCCGCCCTGCGAATAGCTTCATCCAGCATTTTTTTGGACAGCAGGTATTCCGAACGAACATATATGAAGCCCAAAGTCGCACCCACCGCCAAGCCAGCAATCACCATGCCTTCAATCAGCATGTAGGGGTCACACTCCATCACCAGACGATCAGCAAAGGTGCCGGAATCACCTTCATCGGCGTTGCACACCACGTATTTTTGCTGTTTGTGTGGCTCATCCAGCACAGTTTGCCATTTGATGCCTGCGGGAAAGGCAGCCCCGCCACGGCCGCGCAGTCCAGAGGTTTTTACTTCATCAACAATGCGTTGGGGCGTCAGTGCTGCGGCTTTTTTCAGTCCCGCAAAACCGCCGTGGGCAATATAATCTTCAATGCAAACCGGGTCGGTAATACCGATGCGGGCAAATGTAAGGCGTTGCTGGCGCTGCAAATAGGCGTGCTGTTCAATATCGCCCAGATACAGCGGATGCTCGGAGCTGCCCTCAAACAAACCAGCAACCACCAGTTCTTCCACCTGATGGGGCGCTACCGGGCCATAGGCCACACGGCCATAGGGAGTTTGCACTTCTACCAGCGGTTCCAGCCAGAACAGGCCGCGGGAGCCGTTGCGAACCAGATGAATATCCAGATCTTTCAGCTCAGCAAGGTTCTGTAGCTGTTTCGCCACGCGGTCGGCCCCTAAAGACAGGGCTGTGGTATCGCAGGGCACGTAAATTGTTGTTGTCATGGTGTTTTGGCTCCTACCTTTATTTTAGCTGCAGAACAGAGGTTGTCAGGCTGTCCGCCAGCTGATCAAAGGTTTGCGGGGTAACCCGACCAATGGTTTCATTGTTCACGCGAATAGAGGGGCCGCAGGCACAGTTACCCAGACAATAAACCGGCTCCAGAGTGAACTCGTTATCGGCAGTGGTTTGGTGGTAGCCCACACCCAACTTTTCCTGCACATGGCGCTCTAGCGCACGGCCACCCCTAGCCTGGCAGGCTTCGGCACGGCATATTTCAAGCACGTTACTGCCCGCCGAACGGGTGCGGAAATGATGGTAAAAGCTGATGACCCCATGCACATCAGCACGGGTCTGTTGCAGCATGTCCGCAATAATGGGCACGGCGCCTTCCGGAACATAGCCAATACGGTTTTGTATAGCATGCAGAATAGGTAACAGCGCACCGGGTTCGTGTTGCAGGGCAGCCACCTCTTCACGGATCGCCTCTGGGCTCCATTCACTGCCATCGGGAGGAATTACTCCCGCTTCATTCGGGTTGGCTCTCTCTGAAATATGCATAATTGTTCTTACCTATTTTTATTCTGATACAGTACCAAGCTTGTTATAACGCCAAATTAGCATTCCAGACACTATCACGGAATATGAACGCATATGCATAACAAAAAACTAAACATATCCCCCGCCTGGGTCTTTCGTACCGACACCAACGAATTTTTCGAGCCGGTGCTATTTCGCTTGTTGGAAAGCATTCGCGATACCGGCAAACTCACGATGGCCGCGACAGCCACTGGCATTTCCTACCGGCACGCCTGGAACCTTCTCAACCGTGGCGGCGACACCCTAGGCTTGCCATTAGTAGTTATGCGCAAAGGCCACGGCAGCAAGCTATCAGCTCTGGGCGAACAACTGCTGTGGGCTGAGCATCGGGTAAAAGCCCGATTGGGGCCACAAATCGACAGCATGACTGCCGAACTGAACGACCAGATTCAACAACTGCTAGCCGGTGCCAAGCCCACCCTGCGACTACACGCCAGCCATGGCTACTCAGTGGCGCTGCTGCCGGAGTTATCCAAACAGATCAACGTGAACCTGCAATACCGCAACCCGGAAGAAGCTCTTTCTGCCCTCAACCGTGGTGAGTGCGATGCCGCCAGCTTTCACCTACCTACCTGCCCAGTGTTGGCTCAGCAGATCATTCATCATTACCAGCGGCATCTGGACAGCAACCATCACCGCCTGATTCGTTTTGTCACCCGGCGCGAAGGCCTGATGATGCGCAAAGGGGAGCACCCACACGTTCGCACCCTGCAGGATCTAAGTACCTCGGGGCTCAGCTTTATCAGCCGCGACTCCCACTCAGGTACCCGCATTCTTCTCAACCTGTTACTCAAACAACAGGGTTTGGCAGAAGACAGCATTAACCGCACTGCCCAGCAGGAGTTCACTCACACAGCCATAGCGGCCTTTGTGGCCTCTGGCATGGCAGAGGTTGGCTTTGGCGTGCAAGCGGCAGCCGAACAATTCAATTTGAACTTTATTGAAATGGCCAGCGAGCACTACATGCTGATTTTCCGTAAAGATCGTTTGCCTCACGAAACACTGGATCAGTTAACTGCGCTACTGAAATCCCCGGCACTGATTGATCGCATCAATCAGGTACCGGGTTACGCACCGGACAACCCCGGAGAAGTCACCACGTTTGACACGCTGACCGCCGGGGAGCCCTGAACACACATCAAAACAAGGCAGCGGCCTTGGCAATTGCGATGTAAAGCCCGACCATGAAGGGCACACCCACGGCCAACCAAGCCAACACACCGGTAAGCCCAAACGCCCCGCGCGCGGCTGTTTTCGCTTTTGAGGAAATACCGTTATCCCGCTGCAACATGCGCTCGTGGGCCAGCTCTTCATCGGTCATGTGCAGCGACGAGTCCACCGGGCGCACCAAAGCGTTGCAGATCAGTCCCAACACCAGTAGGCCAGCCATAATGTACAGCGTGCGGTCATATACCAGAGCTGGCTCAATACCCGCATCCAACTGGACTTCACGAATCAGCGCAATCACCACTGGGCCAACAAGGCCTGCAGCTGTCCAGGCGGTTAACAGGCGACCGTGGATGGCGCCTACCATTTGCGTACCAAAGATATCCGCCAAGTAAGCTGGCACTGTTGCGAAGCCGCCACCGTACATGCTCAAAATGATGCAGATGGAGATCACAAACATGCCAGCCATACCCATGTGGCCCCAAGTTGGCAGCAGGCAGTAAAGGGCAATACCTAAAACAAAGAAGGTCAGATAGGTGTTCTTGCGACCCAGCTTGTCAGATAGCGAAGCCCAGAACAGGCGCCCAACACTATTGAATAAGCTGATAAGCCCCACCAAACCGGCAGCTGCCGCCACCACAGCGGCTTTCTGCGCCTCAGTAAGCGCCACAGCTGAGTCTTTAATACCCACAAGTGCCCCGCCAAAGACATCCTGCAACATCGGGCTGGCCATGGAGATAACGGCGATGCCTGCGGTTACATTTAGGAACAGCACACTCCAGATCAACCAGAACTGCTTGGTTTTCCAAGCCTTTTTCAGGTGAACATGACCGTGGGTAATCATCGCGTTGGCCTGCTGGCCCTTGGGTGGCTCCCAACCTCCCGGCTTCCAGCCATTCGGTGGTACCCGAAAACCCAGCGCGCCAGCCATCATGACGAAAAAGTAGATAACGCCCATGACCACCAACGTCATAGCTACACCGGCTGCGCCGTCGGCAGATAAATAACTCATCAGCCATACTGCCAAAGGCGCACCCACCATGGCGCCACCGCCGTAGCCCATGATAGCAAAGCCGGTGGCCATACCACGGCGATCCGGGAACCACTTGATTAGCGTTGAAACCGGAGTGATATAGCCCAGCCCCTGACCGATACCACCAAGTACGCCACACCCGAGATAAAGTAACCAAAGTTGGTGGGTCATAACACCGACACCGCCCAGAATCATACCGCCACCCCAGCACAATGCCGCAATGGCTCCGGCTTTACGCGGGCCTGCGTGTTCCAGCCATGCACCCCAAAGCGCGGCCGAAATGCCGAGCATGGCAATGAATATTCCGAAGGTGTAGGTGACGTGGCTGACCGCCCAGTTACATGAGGTGGTCGTCAGCGCTTGAAAAAAACTGATATCTGCACAGGCGACCGGATCTGCGCCAGCCACAAGATTTGCCATAGGCAACCAAAATACCGAAAAGCCATAAGCCATCCCGATACACAGGTGTATTGCCAGCGCCGCGGTGGGTACCAGCCAGCGGTTAAAGTTAGGACCGGCAACGGTGTTTTCTCGATCGAAAAAGCCCGGCTTTGAGCGCGAGGTATCGCCACCATACAGGCGGTCTTCGGCTATCCCATCCATAAACAAACCCTTTTGTTTTTGTCATTTTGTTATTGGCGATAACGACATTTCGCTCTGTCACAGACCTATATATGCAATCATGTGCCTATATAAACTCTTAATAAACGCCGAATCGTCTGGCAATGATTTGATTGGTTGGGATGAAAAACATCAACTAGCTAAACGTATTATGAATATCTGTGCTTATATAGCGCACAAGCAACACACGCCTGCCCCAATGCCCAGAAATGGGCAAACCCGCTGAATCTTGGCACCCCTTCTTGGGAGGCCGTGTGTTCCGCGTGCCCTATTCGGTGGCGGGCTAGCGGTGGTACAGATTACGTGACAAGCTGGGAGTCTGATATCCTATCGCTGGTGCAAATGGAGGGGGTTGCCCGACGCAAACAGAACCAACTGTTGGGCCGCGCGGATGACGGCACCGAACCGGACTCGCCCAACAGCTTGATTACCTGCACAACGCCGACGCTTCCACTAGTTTTGTCGGGCACTCACATACGGAGTTCAAATGGATCCAATGCTCACTCTGGTCGGTGCTCTGATGCTTGTCATCAGCATCCTCTTGAGCCCGCTCTCCAGTCGAGTAGGCATGCCTGTACTGCTCATATTTCTGGCAGTAGGCATGATGATGGGCAAAGATGGTCCCGGCGGCATTGAGTTCGACGACTTTCAACTCTCTTTTCTTGTGGCCAGTTTGGCGCTGGGCGTGATTTTGCTTGATGGCGGAATGCGCACCCGGGCAGAAACCTTCCGGGTAGGCCTTAAGCCAGCCATGCTGCTTGCGACAGTTGGCGTTGCCATTACCGCTCTGGGCTCTGCGCTTGTCGCCTGGCTGGTTTTCGATTTGAGCTGGATGACCGCATTATTGGTAGGTGCCATCATTTCATCCACCGATGCGGCGGCAGTATTTTCATTGCTGCAGGGTCGTGGGCTGCACCTAAATGAACGGGTTAGTGCCACTCTGGAAATTGAATCCGGCAGTAACGACCCCATGGCGATCTTCCTTACGCTGATGATGGTAACCCTAATTGCCAACGACGGTGATCATGCCATTCAAGACTCGCTGATTTTGCTGTTCAAACAGTTCAGCATTGGTGGTATTGGTGGTGTCGTCGGCGGTTATCTAATTTCGGAACTGACCAACCGCATTCGCCTTATGCCCTCGCTCTACCCTCTTCTGGTAGTGGCCGCAGGCATTCTTTTGTTCTCTGTTATTAACCTGTTCGGCGGCAGCGGATTCTTGGCCATATACCTCTGCGGTGTTGTGATCGGTAACCGCAAGGTGCGGATGATGCCCATGATTCTGCAGGTACACGACGGTTTGGCATGGCTGGCTCAGCTATGCCTGTTCCTCATTCTTGGCTTGTTGGTTAATCCGTCCGACCTACTGCCCCTGGCGGGAAGTGGTCTGATTCTAGCGCTGGCCCTGATTTTCGTGATCCGGCCGATCACCGTTATGGCCACTATCTGGCCTTTCGGTTTTAACCGCAGGGAGCTGGGCTTTATCAGCTGGGTAGGCTTGCGCGGTGCCGTACCGATCGTGCTGGCACTGTTCCCGATCATCGCCGGCCTTCCGGAAGCGCAACTGGTGTTCCATGCCGCCTTCTTTATTGTGCTGGTTTCCTTGCTGGTTCAGGGCACCACTATCACCCCACTTGCACGCTTGCTGCGCTTGGAAGTCCCCGCAAACGGCGAGCCTTTTCGCCGATTGCCGCTGGATGCTCCCGCCGCTGGTGATCACGAACTGATGCTGTTCCCTCTGCGGGGCGAGAACTGGGAGACCCCAAGAGTGCTGGGTCAGCTGCGATTCCCGGAAAACACAGCCGTTGCCGGGGTCTTCCGTAACCGGGTTTGTCTGCAGCCAGAGGCTGATTTGGAAGTGTCCAGTGGCGACATGGTAGCCATGTTTGCCACGCCCAGCGTAATGAAGGAACTGGGCAAATCGCTAAGCGGGCGCCACACACCCAAATATTTGGCTGAAAGGGCCTTCTTCGGGGACTTCGTACTCAATGGCGATGCACTTCTTGGCGATGTGGAACAAGTTTATGGCATCGAATTTGATGAACTGTCGCCGGACTTGTCTTTGGCCGAGTGCTTTGCAAAACGCACCAAAGGCCACCCGGTGGTTGGCGATACCGTCGTCCTAGGCCCGGTTACTCTTGTAGCCAGAGCTACAGAAGCAGACCAAGTGACTAAAGTTGGCCTGAAAATGGATAAATCGCAAAATGTGTGACCAATTCATCGGATAGCTATAAAAGTTAACAAAACCCCTTAACATCTAGCGCACCGGTTATGTTATAAACGGTTCTGCGCAAAGATTAATCATTGGTAAGTTAAGGTTATGGCTATTCCCCGTTTATTAACTCGCTGCTTTTTGGCTTTTTTTATCGCTTTGAGCCTTCCCGTCTACGGTTCTGAGTTACTTGCCAGAGCAGATACCCGCATGCCGGTCATTGAGGAATCTCCCGTCGACTCCTTGGTGGTCAACCGGGTATTGGTAAAAAAGGGGCAACGCCGACTTTATCTGATGAACGGTGAGGAAATCGTCCGTAGCTATCGTATATCGCTTGGAGATAACCCTGAGGGGCATAAACTCTATGAGGGCGACGAGCGCACGCCCGAAGGCGACTACACCCTAGACTGGCGCAATTCCGGTAGTGATTTTTACAAATCTATTCATATTTCCTACCCCAGCGCCAAAGATCGTGAGATGGCAGAAAATTGGGGTTTGGACCCTGGCGGCAGCATTATGATCCACGGCCTACCTAATGGTGCAGGTGATATGGCGTTTGCCTATACAGGTTTGGATTGGACCAACGGCTGCATTGCCGTCAACAATCAGGAAATGGATGAAATCTGGCAACTGGTAAACGACGGCACGCCAATACGCATCATCCCCTGAGTACCTCCCCCATGACACAAGCATTAAGTTGTTGTCATAACCTAAGAAAAATTACGTATACTTAGTTAACATTTCCGCTCAGAGTGTTTTACACTGTTTCACGACTCCGGTAGTCAACGCCTATCGGGCCGAAGCTGACAGGAAGTCGTTTGAACTGACTTTCGGATTAACAGGAAATAACTCGACCAATAAGGGGATTTACAATGCGTAAACTGACGATCGCCGGAATCGCACTGGCTACCGCTCTAACTGCAGGCTGTGCAACTAGCGACCAGGGCGCTCTTGACGAAGCCAATGCAACTGCTAACTCTGCTGAGCAATCTGCAGACAAAGCAATGAACACCGCTAACAGCGCCGCCAGCGCCGCCAGCGCCGCGCAGCAAACCGCTGACCGTGCTCTGGCAGCAGCGAAAGCAGCTCAGAAGTCTGCTGACGAAGCAAACGAGCGCGCCAAGCGTATGCTCGACCGTGCCAGCAAGAAGTAAGATTTGAGCTGAAGCACTACAAAAAAGGCCGGGAATCCCGGCCTTTTTTTATGACACTGTCTTTTATAGCACTCCCACACCGGGGTAACTTTCAAGGGCGTGTTAGAGCATTTTAGCGAGCACGGAAACCGGTAAGCGCCGAATCAGGAAGCCGATGGGCGTCCACGGCCAAGTAGGAACAAAGCTCTCGCTTTTACCGGATTCAATGGCCTTCACCATGGCTTTACAACCGGTTTGTGCATCCACAATAAAGGGTGCATTCTTTACCTTCTCATTAATTGCCGTTCTGATGTAGCCCGGATACAGGGTTGTCACCTTGATGGGTGATTTCGCCTTTTTCAGCTCAACCCGCAAACCTTCTGAAAGCGCTGCAAGGCCCACCTTGGTGGCCGCGTAGGTGTTCACATTACCCGGCATGCCACGAACAGCTGTGACTGACGACACGGTAACCAGATGCCCCCGGTTTTGCTCGCGAAAAATCTCCATAGCCGCCTCCATTTGCGCCAAGGCGGCAACGAAGTTGGTTTCTGCGGTTTGGCGGTTGGCGTTAAACGCACCGGTACCCAAAGGTTGGCCCTTGCCAATACCAGCGTTAACAATCACCCTATCCAGAGTGCCAAATTCCTGCTGAAAAGCACGGAAAACCTCGAAATTTTGTTCGTGGTTGTTCACATCTAGAGCACGAATACTGATGGTGATCTGGGGATATTTACCCGCCAGCTCATCACGCAAGGTTTCCAGCCGTTCGGTACGACGGGCACACAGCGCCAAATTATCACCTCTGGCCGCAAACTCACGGGCCATGCCTTCACCAAGACCGGAGCTGGCTCCGGTGATCAGTATGGTGCGTTTCATGGGTTCTCCTGTTTTATTGTTATCTAGATAATCGGGCAGCCGCAGCATCAGAAATACAATTGCTGTTCCGGTTCTTCCGATGGCGGACGCTGTTTATCGTTTGATGTTTTATCCGACGCCAGCCGCGAAACCTGTTCGCCAACCATAGCCGGGATTCCGTTCGCCTGATCTACGGCCAGCTCAATCGCCTTGCGTTGCACCTCTACACCCGGATATTTCTGGCGGAAGGCTTCTACTTCAAGAGTTACTTCACGCCAGAGGCGATCCCTGTCCTGCTGACTGTAGTCTTCGTGGGGGCGGTGAACTTCAAGCCAAACCTCGCCCTCTGAAAGGCCCATCTTTACAGGGTCGTTCACAATTTGAACCGATGTGCCTTTGGCGACCTGATAGACAAAACGGGAGATGTCTTCGTTATACATGCGGAAACAGCCATGGCTAACCGGCATGCCAACGCCAAACCGTTTGTTCGTGCCGTGAATTAAATACCCCTTCTCACTCAGCAAAAGAGCATGGCTACCCAAAGGGTTATCAGGGCCAGGCGGAATCATTCGCGGCAAAAAGTCGCCAGAAGCTTCATATTCGGCACGGATACTTTGGGGCGGGTACCACGCAGGAGATTCCAGAGGCATAGTGACCTTTGCGTCAGCCAAAGGGGACGGGTTTTCAGACGTGCCGACGCCAACCGGGTAAACCTGCACACCGTTTTCAGAAAAGTAGTAAAGCCGGTACTCCGCCAGATTAATCACAATGCCTTCCCGGCGGGCCTCAGGAATAACGTACTGTTGCGGTAGAGTAATTGTGGTGCCTTCTCCGGGCAGCCAGGGATCAACACCCGGATTGGCTTTCACAAGCTCAAGATAGCCCATCGCAAGCTGGCTACCCACTTCGGCAAAGGTGTCTTCGTATTGGGTAGTAAAGCTGCCCAAACGGCCCGCCAAATCACCATTGATTTTAAAGGTGGGAACTCGCGGGCTACGATCCGTTGCTGCTTCTACCGCAGGTTTTTCAAGTGTGCTGCTGGGCTTTGCGGCCCACACAGACTGCAAGGCCAATGTTCCAATTAACAGTAATACCAAAGACGTTTTAAATCCCATAAATCCTATTCCACATAAGCCTGCTTCTTTGCGTGCAGTGACAGCGGCCCATCTCAGGAGTTCCAAACGACCGATGAGAGAGTCACAACAGCCATCATCGCGAACAAAATACTTGCACATACCCGGGCGGTTGCCAGCGGCAAACGCTCCATTAACCAGTGCCCCGCCATGATAACCGGTATATTGGCCAGCAACATACCCGCTGTTGTACCGATGATAACCCAGATTGTGTCGGTAAAGCGGGCCGCCAGTACAACCGTGGCAATCTGCGTTTTATCGCCAATCTCCGCCAAAAAGAACATAACGGTCGTTGCCATAAAGGCCCCCATTCCCAGAAACCGAGAGTCATCGCTGTTATCTTTGTCTGGCACAAGCAGCCACAAAGCGATCAACACAAAGCTCACAGCTAGAATCCAAGGCAACCAGATTGCAGGGATCCAGGCCGCTACCCAGGCCCCGAGCCAAGCCGAAAGCGCATGGTTCAAAATGGTCGCAACAAGTATGCCCAAAACAATGGGAGTGCGCTGGGTGTAACGAGCAACAAGAAAAAGCGAGAGTAGCTGGGTTTTGTCACCAATTTCGGCAATGGCAACCGCTACGGTTGAAGTAAGAAAAGCGTCCATGGGTTTCTCCGGGGCGGATAATCAGACATGAGACAGCCCACCTTCCGCCCTTGGAGGTGAAACTGCCTCAGGTCTTGCCAATTTCACTTAAGCCAAGTGAAACACGATAGCCATGGGGATGGGCCCCAAGTATGTTGACTACCGTCCGATCCGTAACCGGATGCGGAGGCTACTCCCCTGAAGAGTTGGACCATATTAGTTAATCATAACGGGCAAGGCAAACACGCTAAGCCCGCATGCGCCAAACCGGCAGTGCCGCAACAGCAACAAATAGGGCAACCAACCACCAAGCGGAATGGAAGGCATTGATGGTGGGCACGCCGCCGCTATGCTCACCGAACTCAATGGTCAGGGCCACTATGTTCACCCCAAATGCTCCACCCAACTGGCGCGTAAAGTTGATGGTACTTGAGCCGGCGCCCAGCTCTTCGGGCTCAAGTGGATTCAAGGCGCCGATCGACAAAGATGGCAACATAAACCCAATGCCTATGCGGCCGAACACTGTCCAGAGCATAAGCCAGCCAAAAGCCAGGGTAAGATTGGATAACGCAAATAGAATGGCTGACGAGGCAAACATAGCCATTCCGAAAATCACCAGTTTGCGTGCATCACCGCCACGGTCGGCCAGCTTTCCTGCCAATGGAAATGTCATCCCCAAAACAATACCCGCGGGCAGCATCAGCAGACCCGCTTGAGTTGCTGTGTAGCCCAAAGCCGTCTGAACGTATAAGGGTATTAAGTAGGTGGAACCGAACAGGGCCAACCCGAGTGCCATAGCCCCCAGATTGGCGTACAAAAAGCTTGGTTTACGCAGGAGGCTAACATTCACCAAAGGGTGCTTTATACGTTTTTCGCGCAATACGAACATAACCAAAAGCACCAGTGCCAAAAGTCCTTCAATGGCAACCCGAGCTTCCTGACCTTCAAAATTCTGTAGGCGGTTCAGGGCATCCAGAGAAAGCCCCACAGTGGCTCCAAGCAACACCAGACCGGGCAAATCAAATCGGTAGGGCGCTGGCCGGGAAGCTGGCGTGGGTAAAAACCGAAGCGCCATAAACACCCCGATAAAGGTGACCGGCGCCGGTGCAAACATCACAAAGCGCCAATCCAGCTGGTCAACCAAAAAGCCGCCCAGAACAGGCCCAAGCGCTGGAGCCAATACAACACCCATGCCATAGATCCCCATGGCTTGGCCGCGGCGGTTACGGGGAAAAATACGGAACACCAAATACATGCCCATGGGCTGCATAAGGCCAGCCATGGCGCCTTGCCCGACGCGGGCTGCAATTAACTGCTCCGGCGTGCTGGCAAAGCCGCCAACTACTGAAATCAGCGTGAAGGCAGCCATGGCAATCGCCAGTGTCTTGCGTACGCCGAAGTGATCAAGCAACCATGAAGACGCCAGCATGGTTGTTGTCATGGCCGCAATAAACCCGGTTGCCAGCCAGTGCACCTGCCCCTGACGAATACCGAACTCCACCATAATTTCGTGGAGCGCAACGTTCACCACGGTGGCACTCAATACGGTCGCGATGGTTCCCACCATTACCGTACAGACCGCTAACCACCGCCACTTCGCACCATAACGAGCGATCAGGCCATCAACAGAGTTATCACTCAAGTGATTACTTCTGCTTTTCAGCGTTATCCATGATTTTATGGAATACCTTGAGCGCGATTTCGATATCGGCAAGGTCCACACCATCGAGCATTTCATCGCGCAACGTATCAGCGCGGGCTGTAAGAACAGCCATAAAATCTCGCCCGGGGTCAGTAAGGTGCAGCCGGCGCGCCCGGCGATCGTTTGGGCAAGCCCGGCGTTCAATCAAGCCCTGCTGTTCAAGGCTATCGAGCAAGCGCACGAGCGTAGGGTTCTCAATGGCCATCAACCCGGCTAACTCGCGCTGAGTTAGGCCTTCACCGCCTTGCTGCAGGTAGACCATTGTGGTCCAGCGCGCCTGAGTAACACCCAAGTCTTTCAGGCGTTCATCTAATAGTTTGCGCCAACGACGGGTTACTCGAGCGACGGCAAAAGGGAACTGATCTTTCATAACGACTACTCCGTTCCAGGGCCGGAATCGCGCTCCGCGAGTCACACAGTGCCGACCAAAAGGCTTACATTACAGGAAAGCTACCAATAGTAAGCTAACCATTGAGATAAAAACAGATGTTAAAGCAAAAACAGAATCGGGAAAAACCGAAAAGCGGTGCTGTAACCTGAAATCAGCCTGTCTGACGCAAGGGTTCCTCGTTCATCTCCTCAATCTCAGGAGACTCCTGAAACTCGGTATTTCGCGGATCGAGTTCAGTTAACACAGACGAGGTTTCTGGCATTGCAGGCACATAATGCTCCTGATCCTCCACCGCCACGTCTTCTGTATAGGTGATGCGCAGAGAAGTAATTACAGCAAGAATCAGCAAAAACCCGGCGTTGCCCAAAAACAAGCCTTTCGGGCCCAGCAGATTGATCAGCTCCGCCATAGCGATAGGGCCAATGACGCTGCCCACACCGTAACTGAGCAACAAGGTCGCACTGGCGGCCACAATGCGGGTGCTTTCCATGCGGTCGTTGGTTATGGCGACAGAGATCGGATAGATTGTTGCCGAGAGGCCAGTAAAGGCACCCACAAGAAGCGTGAGCAACCAAAGGTTTTCAGCACCCGTGAAGCTAACCCCAACCGCCGCAAGGGCCGCAAAAAACACCACCCAGAACATTACACGGCGACGGTCAAAGCGATCACACAATCGGCCAAGTGGCCATGCAAGCAACATGGCTGCAACAATGGCGCTTGCCATAAACGAAGATGTTTTGGCGACATCCAACCCCATGAGCGTTGCATACACCGGCCCTAACGCATAAAAGCCTCCAATCAGCACGCCGCAAATCAAGGCGCCCGCAACACCGGTGAACGACTCTCGGGCCAGCGTGAAGAATGAAATGCGTTGAACTTGCTCGATAACCGGAGCTTCCATGCGGGTAAGCGATAGGGGGACAAGCGCCAGCGTCAGCAGAATAGCCGCTATGGAAAACGGCATAAAGTTGGCAGGGTCGCCCACATTAATAATGAGCTGGCCGCCCGCCGCTGAGAGGTAAAAAACAATCTGGTAGATAGCGAACAGCGCGCCGCGATTGCTGTTGCTGGCACGGCTGGAAAACCAGCTTTCGATAACAACAAGCACACCCGCAATCGTGAAGCCCGAAAGCACCCGCAGGAGCGCCCAGAACACCATCGATATGGCCATTGGGTACATCAATGACGTAACAGCTGCAATCGCTGCAAACGCCGCGAAGGCTCGAATATGTCCCACACGGCCAATGATTTGATGCACGTATAGGGTGCCCAGAACAAAGCCAATGGAATAGCACACCAGCACCCAACCGATAACGTCGGGTGAAACCGATTCAATGCTCAGGCGGATGCCGAGCAACGTCATCAGAAACGCATTTCCGCTGACCAGCAAAACAATGCTCAAAAGAAGCGCAGAAAGCGAGGTGACCATTCGGGTCATGGGGGAAACTCCGGGGATTTTCTAGCTAGGTATTACAACAGCACACCGGGGCCGTGACTACTAAGCACTTCCCGAAGCCGCAAGGCGGCACCAGGCCCCGTTAAAACGCTGTTTCACAAAATTTTACATTAATGTGCCGTAACAGACCCAAACACCCTTAGGAGGTAATATATACAGCCATTACTCAATGAACCCGTGAGCGTCTGGTTATGAAAAAAACGGACTGGCCCATCCGATGGGATTTGCTGCTTCGCTACCGACTCATCGAGACCATCGCACTGTGGGAGGGTCGCCTGACGACAAACCACATATGCCACAGCTTTGGTATCGGTCGGCAGCAAGCATCTAAGGATATAAACACATACCTACGCGAACTTGCTCCCGGCAATCTAGTTTATGATCGCCACCTCAAAGGTTATGTGCCTTCGGCCCGGTATAAGCCGGTTGTAACCCGTGGGCATGTGAATGAATACATGGACTTGCTCGCCCGGCAACAGAGCCTCAGCAACACGTTTGAAACTCTGGATATCGGCTTGCCCGACAGCACGGTTGTTTTCAGCCCGAACCGCGTTATAGCCCCCGAAATCATGCGCGCTGTTGTGGCAGCCACACGCCATGGCCGCCAGCTCAGAGCCAGCTATTCATCCCTAAGCCGTCCCGAGGCCGTAGAGGGCATTCTTGAGCCACACACTCTGGTATGCACCGGCACCAATTGGCACCTCCGCGCCTGGTGCGACTCCAACCGTGAATACCGGGATTTTGCTCTTAGCCGATTCCACTCAGCTCCGGTAGCGCTACGGCAAAAAGCCAAGCATACCGTGCAGCAAGATGATGACTGGAACCGCAACGTCACCATGTCCATCTCCCCCGACCACCGCCTGACCGACGCTCAGCAGAAGATCATAGCGCTGGATTACGGAATGGAGAATGGATGTTTAAGCGTTGAAACACGGGCCGCCTTGGCACCCTATGTGTTGTCGCGGCTTGGCATCACACTTGATAGCCAACACCCGGACCCACTTATTCAGCAGCTTGAACTGACCAACCCGGACCAACTCGGGTTTGGCAGCAAACGCGAACGCGCCTTGAAAGCGGTTGCGGGCCACCGCTAGCCAAAAGCCGGCCACTATGACGTCAAGCACAGACTGTATTCGTGCCTTAGCTCTGTCACTGTTACTGCTGCCAACCTCTTTGGTGCTGGCGGCAAGTAATTGTGGCGATGCCGCGACTCCGGTTTCTGAAATTCAGGGCCGGGGAGACACCTCACCGTTGGTTGGTCACCGAGTTACGGTTGAAGGCGTTCTTACATTCGATGCCCGCATGGACGGTGGATTTGACGGCTTTTACTTGCAACAGGCCGACGGTGAAACCGATAACAATCCAGAAACCTCAGAAGCCCTGTTTATCTATACCCGTAAAAAAACCGGAATGCCGGGAGAGCGCTTGCGGGTTACCGGCACAGTCAAAGAATTTCACAACCTGACCGAACTGGTCGATATTAAAACCATTGAGTCGTGTGGCCCAGCCGAATTTCCGAAGGCTCAAGACCTAACCCTGTTATGGCCTAACGCTTTGGAATCGATGGAAAACATGCTAGTGCGGGTCACTCAGCCCCTAACGATTATAGACGCCTGGAATCTCGCACGTTTTGGTGAACTCACATTGGCGGCTGGCGATCAGGTTGTGCCTACCGAGTATATGGAGCCTGGCCCGCAGGCGGCACAGATTGCCGAGCGCAATCGACAACAACGCCTGCTTCTTGACGATGGTCGTGGCGCACGCGAGCCCGATCCGATTCCCTGGCCCCCGGATGGTCTAACCGGCAAGAACACTATCCGCAGTGGCGACAGAGTCCATAACATTTCCGGTATTCTTGATTACCGTTTTGGTGCTTGGCGGGTGCAGCCGGAACGCCCGCCGGTTTTCGAGACTGTGAATACCCGCCGCCCCGCCCCTGCACGACCAGACATCCCGCATATCCGGGTTATGACGATGAATCTGGAGAATTACTTCAACGGTGACGGTAAAGGCATGGGGTTTCCAACTGCCCGTGGGGCACCGACATCTCTCGCACTTGGGGTGCAGCACCGACGGTTGGTAGAGGCTATGCGACGCCCGGACCCGGATATTCTGGCGATAAGCGAACTGGAAAGCGACGGCTATAGCGAAACCAGCGCAATAGCACAGCTTGCGGAAGCTCTTGGGCCGGAGTGGGCGTTTGTGGCTACGCCTAACGCTGACGGTCGCGACCAGATCCGCACCGGTATGCTGTACCGCCATGATCGCATTGTCGCCGAAGCCCAACCCCTGCGCCTGAACACAAGCCCTTTCAGCGAGCAAGGCCGTCCACCATTGGCGCAGACATTTAGACCCAAGGGGCAGCGCCTTGCTGTTCAGCTGGCGGTACCCCACCTGAAATCAAAATCTTGTAAAGGCGCGACGGGTAAAGATCAAGACAGAAACGATGGCCAAGGCTGCTATGCCCAGCGCCGCGTCGATGCGGCCCGGGCGCTTGTGGACTGGCTTGAACAACTTCCGCAAGTTCCCGATTTAGCGGGCACATTGATCACCGGCGACCTCAACAGCTATTTCCGCGAAGCGCCACTTCAAGCCCTGAAACGTGCAGGCTTCACCAGCATGGTGCACCACTTCCATCCGTGCACAGCACAAAAGTGCGATCACTACACCTACAGGTACAAAGGTGAAAAAGGATCACTGGATTACGCCCTTGCATCCTCGTCGCTCATGCCACGGGTTCTCAGTGCTCAAATCTGGACCATTAACGCCGACGAACCACCGGCTCTGGGTTACCGTAACAATCTGCCGGGCACCGCCGTATCACCTTGGCGTTCCTCAGATCACAACCCGATAATTACCGATATCCAGCTTTGACATAACCCCCTCAAACTCCTGCACGGTTCCGCCATTACACCACCCGATTGGCTTCGTGCGCCCGCAGACCCGTCATTGAAGTCATGGGGGAGAGGAGCTGCAAAGGTCATAATCCAAAGCGACTCAATTAAATCAGACAACAAGAACCGCTTATTGCAAGGATTCCCATGGGTGCTTCTGCCTCCGCTACACAGGATCTGGGTATGCCGGCCATCTACCTGCATACACTGGCCGAACTGCTGAAGGCCATCGGTTTGGACGAGCGTAATCTGCTGCTTAGGGTTGGGCTGGACCCGGTTCGGCTGCAATCCACAGACGTTCGAGTGAGCCATGCACAAGCCAGTGAGTTCGTGACTCGCGCCATTATCGAAAGTGGAGAGCCCGGCCTTGGCGTTATGCTAGCCAGCGAGCTAAAGCTGCCTTTACACGGTGCTCTAGGCGTGGCGATTATGAGCAGCCGCACCCTGAAGGATGCGCTGGACCTGATGACCCGTTACCTCACCCTACGTGCGCCAAACCTCAGTGTTAGCTGCCGCGAGAAAGGCGGTGCTATGCATTACACCATTGTGTGTGAAGGTGACCCGGGGCCACTAAAAGGGTTCATAATGGATGCTATGCTATTTGGCTGCGTTTTTATGGGTGCACAGCTTATCGGTACTGCCATTTCAGGCGCTGGAATTCTGAGAAAAGGCCCGGAACCCTCATACTTCCGTCGCTTCCGGCAATCGATCGTCATACCGGTTGACTATGGCTCTCAGGAGGATGCGCTGGTTATCCCCCATGCAGCTCTGTCAACGCCTATACGCTTTAGCGACGATCAGCTTGCACAGTCGTCTCGCGCGCAGTGCGAGAAAGCTCTGAAGCAGCTTACCGAAGATGCCGGTTTCGATTGCCGAGTACGACGGGTGATTGAAACCAGCCATCCGTTCCCTCCTAAGCTAGCTCGAGTGGCTGCAACTCTGTTTGTATCCGAGCGCACGTTAAAACGCCGCCTGCAGGAAGAAAATGCCAGCTTTCAGTCTCTGGTGGACCAAGTTAGGCTGGATCGCGCGCGGGAATTGCTCACCGGCACCAACATGAACCTAAACCAAATTGCAGACGTTTTAGGCTATGCAGATGCCGCAAACTTCACTCGCGCTTTCAAACGTTGGACCGGCATAAGCCCAAGCCAATTCAGAGGCGTGGAGCGACAATCCAGCGGCATGGTTATACAGGCTCGCACCCCGGCCCATGCATAATCAATCAATGCCGATAATTTTGTGCATTTGCAGTGTCAGCCGCCAGCGGGGATGAGCCAGACAGTAGTCTGTGGCCTTGCGAGTATTACTCTGCTTAACCGGGTCTGACCCGCCATCAGGCACAGTCGGGGAGGCCATGGGCGATAGAAAAAAATGCCGGGCGTTGATGTGCAGAAACCTTTCTGGCATGGCTTTGGGCTGGGGGTACACCAGCTTCAGCTCATCGCAGGTTTCAATCACTACGGGGGCATCCGCCTTTGGGCTCACACATAGCCAGTCAATACCGGCTGGCGCGGGCAGGGTGCCATTGGTTTCCACACCCACCTCAAAGCCCAAGTGATGAAAGGCTTCAATCAGCTCTTCATCCAACTGCAACAATGGCTCTCCACCAGTACAAACCACATAAGGCGTACCCGGTGCATCCGGCCAAAGGCTGCGAATGTGAGCTGCCAGAGCTTCTGCGGTGTCAAAGGCTCCACCGTTTTGGCCATCGGTGCCAACAAAATCTGTATCGCAGAAATTACACACCGCTGTCGCCCGGTCTTTTTCCCTGCCAGTCCACAGGTTGCACTTGCTGAAGCGGCAGAACACCGCAGCGCGACCGGCTTGGGCACCCTCGCCCTGCAAGGTGTAAAAGGCTTCTTTTACTTTGTACATCAGCGACCTGCCTCGTAGGCCAATGGATCTGCAAGGCCATTCTCTGAAAACGCTTCAAGCCGCTCTACGCATGAACCACAGAGCCCACAAGCCTTTTCACGACCGTTGTAGCAGGTCCAGGTTTGGGCGTAGTCGAGCCCGAGCTTGAGGCCTTCAGCCAGAATTTCGCCCTTGGTCAAGTGCATGAAGGGTGCCTCAATGCCCACAGGTTCGTAGTTGGCAACCCGGCACACAGCGTCCATTTTCTCTACAAATTCCGGCCGACAGTCTGGGTAAATTGCATGATCCCCGCCATGGGCGCCATACCAAACTGCACCAGCGTTCACCGTTACCGCATAGCCCGTGGCCAATGAGAGCAGAATCATGTTGCGGTTAGGTACCACTGTGGCTTTCATGTTTTCTTCTTCGTAGTGGCCTTCAGGTATCTCACTGTCTGATGTAAGCGCAGAACCAGACATAACCTCGCTCATGGCGCGGATATCAATAACTTTGTGGGGGATATCCAAAGCAGCACATACCGAGCGCGCAACATCCAATTCACGCACATGGCGCTGGCCGTAGTTGAAGGATAACGCATGCACTCGCAACCCTTGGGCGCGGGCGCTGTGAAGCAGGGTAAAGGAGTCCATACCTCCGGAATAGATTACAACCACGGTGTCAGTCATGCAGGCTCCTGGCAAGAGAGAATAAAGGCTACTGTAAAGGCTGCGCAATAAAGTGGGCCTATTGTAGCAGTGCAGAAGCGCGTTGGGTTCGCGTCGCCGAAGACAGGCGGGTAAACTGCCACTAAATCAAACTACAAGCCAGACTGCCAATGATCAAAGAACAGCGACCGGCGTTCATCGACTTCGAGGCATCAAGCCTGAGCCTGATTACAAGTTACCCCATTGAGGTGGGCGTTTGCATGCCCGATAGCACCCTGCACAGCTGGCTGATCGCGCCCCATGCGCTTTGGAAGGACTGGTCAGAGAGCTCAGAAGAAGTCCATGGTATTTCCAGAACCAGTCTTATAACAGAGGGGAAGGATGTAACCGAGGTGGCCCAGCGTCTGAACCGATTGCTGTCTGGGCAGGTGTTCTGTGACGCCTGGACATTTGACAGTTTCTGGCTCTACCGGCTATTCCGGGCCGCCAATGTGGAGCCCGGATTTCATCTGGAATCTATTTCGGCGCTGCTCAGTCCCCAGCAGGTAGAACAATGGCCGTCTGCGCGCCAGAAGGTTATTTCGAACCTTGGCCTGCCCGTTCACCGGGCTGCAAACGACGCGCTGATCCTGCAAAAAACATGGGAGTACGTCAGTGCTTGAGTGGCCGCGCTCTCAGGGCCATTATTTCCAGGCCGCCCCTCAGAGTGGATAGCGTCCAGTAAGTAACCAGCGCCATCAAACCCGCTCCGGCAACAGTGAAGGCAAGATCGTCGCCAACAACCTGCCCCTTGGCTAACACCATGTATAGGGCCAATGCGGCTATTAATACAATTTCTACGACAAAATGGAAACGGAACTTGTTACGGGCAGATCCGGATTCGTCGGACATTTTCTTAGGTTTCAACCTCTACTATTTATCAACGTGGGTGTTTAGTTAGTGTGCAAATTATCCCCCATCCAGCCCGAAGTATCTGTACGAATTAGTGGCTACGGACTTACCACTACCCCCGATAGCCTGCGCCTGTAAGGGTTTGCCGAAGCTTTGAGCTATTGCAAACACTAGCTTAACGGATACACTATTGAATCAAATACACCAGAAACGCCGAATATGAACCGAATGAATCCACAGCTTATGATGAATGCCGCAGCAGACTGCCTCAAAAGGCACTCTGTGCGTGCGTTGGTAAACGATATCTAACGGCTTTCGGTCAGTTCCCGGGAGCCTTTGCAGCGACCGGGTCAGCATCTCCGCCAAACCCCGGTTGCTCACAGCTCCGGGGTTTTGTTTTTGCCGTCGCAAAACGACAAGGAGATCAGCATGAGAAGACCACATACAACCCGTGCCGCTAATCAGCCTATGAATAACCGGTCTGGGGCCATACGCCGCCCGGAACAACTGCCGTTGCTGGATGCCATCTGCAAAAAGCTGAACCAGCGCGTTAATCTAGATGACGAACAGAGAGTACTTGGATTGTACGAGAGGGGCTGGATCTTCAATGGTGTGCTGGCCACTTTGGGCAGCGCGGAAGCCCGCTATGTTCGTGCGCTGGCTACCCGCCACAACTCCTGGATTGCTCGTCAGGTGGCGTAACACGGAAGAACGAGGTCTGAACCGGTTCAGTGGTGCCGGTTCAGACCCTGCATAATGGCCGCATCACCACCGTGTACCACCGCATAGTTACTGATCACATCGTGAATTTTTTCTTGGGAGTAAGGCTTAACAACATAGCCGTTCGCTCCGGCGCTGATTGCCCGCTGTATACTCTCTATGGAGTCATCTGCAGTAACCAAGACAATGTGCTGGCCCTCCCGCGCCTTTTTAAACTCCTTCATCAATTCATGACCATCACCGTCCGGCAAGCCAAGATCCAGAAGTATGATGTCGAATTTGCCATCGTCGAAAGCCTTACGGCCCAAGGCAGCGCTCTCGCAATCCGTTACGCTGGCAGCCCCAGCTTTATAGAGCATGTCGACCAGTCGCTCACGCATCACAGGCTCGTCTTCCACAACCAGTACCGTCAACTTATCCATTTTTATCTCCTTTTCGCCGGGCGTAGGTTGCTTGGTGTTCCTACAGAGCAGCCACTACCAAGAATCTGTGCCTGTGTTCCGGGGCAGATCTAAAGGTGCATGCCCGACCCGATTCACGCTGGCATAACCATCTGAGTGCTCATCCGCACTCGCCGCATAGCCTTCGTGATCGTCGTCGCGGGTTAAAATATTGCTTATGCCGACAGCTGTCGAATAGAGGGAAATTGCGATAATCAGCAAAGTTGGCTGCACAAAGGCCACAAACCCCGGAACTTCCGCACCGCCCATAATACTTAGTATAAGGATGATGGCCGGCCCTAGCACCACAAATAGCGTTAGAGCTATGAAGAATACAATACGCTCCTTGTAGCGTCCAAGGTCCCGGTTGGTCACTAGCCCCAGCACGAACTTGCCGATGGCCAACCCTGCAAGTATCGCTGCCGCTATGCTCAGATCTGCATGCATCAGCATTTCATAAAGGCGGCCATCCCAAAGACGCTGCATACCGATGACAAGGAACGGAAAAAGCACGAACAAGATATCGGCATAGGTGCCATACATCATGCTCATTGAATGCTGTTCACGGTGCAGTTGACGCTCACTCATTAGCTCAATCCTGTTTCATTCTGTGGTAGTTCACGCTCGATCATCCCATCCAATACTGCAAACTCGCTGCGTATCAGGTGCCATTGCGGATCTGCCGCCTTTAACAGCCCCTCTACAATACCGGCCTGGCGGGTCATCTCAGGGTAACCCACAGCCCCAGCTGACCCTTTTATTTGATGCGCTTCAAATTCAAGCACGGCTTTGTCTTTGCCTGCTATCGCTTGGCTCATTCGCTGTCTGCGCTCATCCAACCCTGACAGAAATTGGGTTGTCAGGCGACTGATGGCCTCGTCTTCTTCTGCATCCTCTTGCTCACGCGCTGGCGCAGAATCCAAAAATCGACTCAGCAGCGCTTGTAGGCGGTACTCATCTATCGGCTTCTCCAGTACCCCGTCACAACCTGCCTCACGCAGTGCGTCGGTTTCTTGCTGGTCGCCAGCGGTAAACGCAATAATCGGGCGTCTAAAGCCCGCCTGCCGGAGCAGCCGGGTTGCCTCCACTCCGCCCATGACAGGCATGTGCCTATCCATCAGCACCAATTGCACAGGCTCCGAAAGGGCCTTGCGTACGGCTTCGTCGCCTGCGGTAACGGACATCACCTCCAAACCCAAACGGCTCAACATACGTTCCACCAACTGTCGGTTCTCGACGTGGTCTTCAGCCACCAGCACACGGCCATAGTATTGCTGCGTTGGCACTCCTGAGCGGTCAGCCTGAACCTCCAGATAACGCGCCAACACTTCATAGAAGCGTTGCTTGTCGATGGGCTTTGCCAGATGCTCGTTGCAGCCCGCCAACCGGTAATCGGCAATATCTTCGGTCATCACATTCGCTGTCAGGGCAATTACCGGTGTATTCACCCCGGCCTCACGCAAGGCTGCGGTAGCATCCCGGCCATTCATAACTGGCATCTGGATATCCATAAGAATCAGATCAAATGATTCCCGGATAGCCATTTCCAGAGCTTCCGCGCCGTTACCTACGTGAACCAGTTCAGCGCCAGTGCGACCTACCAGCAGTGAAACCAGACGACGGTTTACGTCGTTGTCTTCCGCACAAAGTATACGCCCCGAAAGACGCGGCACTACCGTCATTGGAATACTTCGACGGCGCTGGCTTAGCTCGGAAGCGTCGCGCAGAAAGTGGACCTGTTCCAGCGACCCAGTGCGAATAGATAGCTCAAACTCGCTGCCTTCTCCGTATGTGCTGCTGACATGGATGCTGCCACCAAGCATCTCGGCCAGCCGGCGGGAAATACTGAGGCCAAGGCCGGTGCCGCCATACTGTCGGGAAATGGCTGCACTGCCCTGCGCAAAAGGATCGAACAGACGACCTAACTGCTCCGGTTTCATGCCAATTCCTGTATCCACAACCCTCGCAACCAGAGTTTCGTCTTCGCGATCACACCGAATCGAAAGGGAGATAGACCCTTTTTCTGTAAATTTGAGGGCATTTCCACACAAATTGATGATGATCTGACGCAAACGGGTTGGGTCTGTTTGAATTTGCTCGGGCAAGGGAAATTCAGAAACGATGTTGAAATCCAATCCTTTTTCCCGGGCTCGCGGTGCAAAAAAGGCACGGATTTCATCCAAAAGCTCGGGGAGATTTACTGAAACGATATCCACATCGAGCTTGTTCGCATCAATTTTGGAATGGTCGAGAATGTCGTTCACCAGCTCCAGCAAGTGCCGCCCGCTCCGAACGACAGTTTCAGCGCTGCTGCGCTTCTCCTGCTCATCAAGATCCGGGTCCATCAGCGTTTCGCCGTAGCCGATGATGGCGGCTAAGGGTGTGCGAATCTCATGGCTCATATTGGCAAGGAACTGGCTCTTGGCTTCTGCAGAGTTTCGGGCCAACTCTTTCTCTAGCCGCTCCTGTTCTCGCTCGCGCTCAATACGTTGGCGTCGGTGGCTTTCCGTAGAGTCCACACACGTTCCTTCAAGATGCGTGGGTTCACCTTCCGTATCGTAGGCGGTGTGAAGGGAGATAATCGCCCAGCGCTCTTCCCCTGACCGGGTTAGGTATCGGGCTTCTACGCCCTTTACTGTGCCCCTAGCCTCCAACTGCTCAACCACCAATTCCCGCAGCCGGTCATCAGCAATGCATGCCTCCAGTACATCCGGATTGCTTTGCAACAGCTCCCGGCTACTGCCATAGCCCATTAAACGCGCCATGGCGGGATTAGCCGTTACAAACTGGCGCCCGGCCGACATCTGGAATACGCCCTCAATCGCGTTATCAAAGAGTGATTGGTAGCGTTGAAGGTTAGCCAGTGCTCGCCGGCTCCAGTTTAATGCCTGACCTTGAACCTGTTTTATGCGATCGGCCAAAGCGAAAGAGAACAGAATAATCTGCGCCGTAAGCCCGATTTGGGGAGCGTAACCAGTGAACGCATTCAGCGGCAAGTAGCCCATAACCGTGAGGGCATAGATACTAAAGCCAATGAGCGCCAGCGTCCAGGCAAAAAAGTATGAGCGCGCGGCCGGATTGTAATAGCGCCAGGACAGATAGCTGACCACGATCAAAATAAGGCAAAGCAACATCGAACCAATAACAATCCATTCCATGGCCGTGTGGTAAGGAACGAATACAGACAACACAAAGGTAAGAATGACTGAATACAGGCACATGATTAGAACCCGGTCCAGATCTATTGACCGGGTGCGAGTTTCCAACAGCGCTCTGGCCATTAATAGGCCCCAGAACCAGGTCATGATAATCTGAAAATGCAGATATTCTTTATTGAACAGCGCCGGGCGACTGTCTAAAAGCTGGATGCCGTGAACCTGTTCGGTTGCAATAAATACGGCCGCCGAGATCAGATAAAGCACGTAATAGATGTTACTGCGCTCGCGAACCGACACTGCTACAAACAGGTTATACGCCAAAATGGCCAGCAGGCTTCCGAGCAGCGCACCACGAATAATTTCGTCCACCGACACTTTTTCGATGTAACTGTCAGGGCTCCAAAGGCTAATGGGCAAACGAAAGGTGTTGGTATTGATAATGCGCAAGTACACTGAAGTAACGCTATCTGGCTCCAGATCAAGCCGGAATGTTGGGTTGGGTACGGCTAGATCACGTTCTGCCCAGTTGTCGTGATAGCCTGCCTTTCGCTGATCGATCAATTCGCCATCGCGCACCAAGTACAATACAACTTCGTCCACAAGCGGCAGCGCAAGCTCCAAAATCCACTCTGAATCAGTCTCCCCGGCATCTGCGCGCACATCAAAACGAGTCCAGTATGCCGACTCTGTGTAGCCAAAGTTCAGCACACCACTTTCATGTTGGGTAAACCGCTCAGGCTCCATGGTAAGAATGTCTGGCAAAAGATAGAGCTGACCGGCATCCTCAAGATAGGAAATGCAGCCGCCAAAATCGCGAATGCTGTCCGTATTGCTTTTTAGAACAAGCTGGCCATTCACACACTGCTCTTGAGCACCTGCCAGTCCGGGCGCTAGAGTAGCGATCATAACTATCGCGGCAAACAACCATTGCATGGCTTTGCCTGACGCCGGTTTACACCGTTGCTGCAAAATGTGATCTCCGCGAGGGCAGGTGCCTGTCTTATAGTTTATTGTCAGCAGTCGGATCGGGGCATAGCGCCCCGCGGGTAATTACTTTAGTCGTTTATGGTTGATTTCGCACCTCAGGGCCTTCTGAAATGAGACACTCTTACTTTTTTGCCGCCATCTCACTCACACTCCTAAGCGGGTGCGGGATGGAGGATACTGGCCCAAGCGCATTCAACCCTGCCACTAACGTAGACTTGGGCTTTTCAACATTTGATATTGAAAATACCGAAGCAGCACCCGACAACCTTAAACACACTCGGTTTTGGGATTTCTATCAGGGTATTCAACCCAGCGGCAGTGACGATAATGCCGATAACCGCGAGACGGCTAACGAGATTCGCAGCCATATTGACAGGTTTATTCGAGCCACCCGTACTGAAGATGGCAATAACTATAGAAAAGTACGCAACCCTCTCGACCTGATCAATCAAATCATTGCATCGAACCAAAGCACGAATTTCCGGGAAGGCCGGAAGTACATTAGCCAACGCATTGCTGATGGAGAGGCTGGCACCTACAACACTCGAGGAAATGGTGCACTTATTCGGTTTACGGAGCAGGATGCCGCACTGAGAGATTTGGCGCTGAACGAAAAACTATGGGTTTACCCAACATTGGACTGGAGATATCTACCCGCTAACGCTGAAGGCAATAGCTTGGAAGAAAAGGTTTACCGTACCATCCAGTATGTAAGCCGGAGCGTGGAACCAGAAGAGATTGATGCACAGCCAGAATTGGTTAGCGTCCTAGCCGGAAGCCGTTTTGATGCCAACAGCTTTGTCACCAGCGGCTACAATAAGCCCGAATTTGCTACCGCAGACTATGTTAGCCGCAATTTTGGGAGCATCGAACTGAGGCAAGAGTTCATTCGGAATAAAACCGACACGCTTTTCATCAAAAGTGCGGACATCCGGGTCTTGGAACTGAATCGCTATGACGGCGTAAACCTGAGCGACTTGAGCCCTGACTGCCTGAGAGTTGACCTCAACTATGTGACGTCAACCGTAAGGATTTTTACATCCAACGGCGAACCAGCAGCGCTTGAAACTCCGACCACTGAAAACCCTAACCAAACTAGCCCAAACCCAGCCTATTGCGACAATCTGCCAGATAGCGAAGCTATCATAAGCTGGGCTGCGACAGGGTCTCCAGCGCGTCAGTAATGGCGCCACTCATCCAGTTCCCAGTTCTGCAGAAAGCCTTTTTTATGGTCAATCATGCGCTCGTAAGCTGAAATCATAACGGCTACATGGGGCGCTTTGGCCAAGCGTAAAGCCTCAATTCGACGCTCTAATCGCTCCACTTCGGTGCTCACTCTCTGATGCACGTGATTTCGTACACTGTCGTGATGGTCCAGACGAACCTGTCTGGTTGCCGGAGGCTGTTCATTGCGGGGCTTTTCGACGTTATCCATTGCGTATCTCGTCCATTGAGTTGCAGTTATTCCTTGATCAAAATGTAGTTTGCACAACTGTCTGACAAAGTGCAACAAAATGAACACAGCTTCACTCTTATCGTCGCTCTCGGCTTCTTCATAGCAGCGGCCATACAATGGCCTCACACCCGAGAATCCTGACGAATCCACTGCTATAGTTCCCGTTACTGTTTTTATAGCGATCAGGATTGTTTATGAGCCAGACATCCGTTGCGGATACCCTAAGGGAATATCTTTCTCTGCTCGAATTACTAGACGACGCCTACTGGGAAGCCTCCAGCATTGCCCATAAAGACCTGCTGTACGACATTATTAGCATCTTTAATCAGGAGGTCTCTGAGATAAACAAGCTCAGCATTCAGGACCACCATTATCCTTATGAAGTGATCACTGAAGGCATTCGGCGGGTTGTGCCCAAACTGGAAAGATTGGACGAAAGCCGCGAGGAAGTCATTCAGCGCACGCAGACGCTGACTGACTTTCGCGACATATTGTCATCGGTGCTCGGCATTCTCGAAGACCAACTTCGAACCCTGTAAGTCGCTGCCTCAGGCAGCAACTACAGGACGCTCATTTTCAGGGCGCAGTGGAAACTCGCGGCCGATGGTATAAATAAATTTAGCCAATGCCGGAATGTGGTGCCCAACGATAGGAATTCCGGTATTGAGAAGGCTTACGGAAATATCCCGTGCGGCATCCGCCCAGCAAAACTTGTTGATGAGGCCAACATGCCCGAATGCATAGCGGCTTTTTTGCCCCCACAAACCAACGGGGTTGCCGCCGAGCATCAAGCCAGCGCTGAAACGCATCGGCATCAACATGGTACGGTCAATTTGTAGCGAGCCATATTGCTGGATGGCTCGTCGTACAGTGAGTTCGCTGCAAATTCGCTTACCGTTCCAGGTACCGCCATTCAGCATCATCTGGAAGAAATGCCCCATTTCTTCAGCTGTGCCACACAGATTACCCGCAGGGATCACCGCTTCCTGAAACAGAGGATTATTGGTTACCTCTTCTACTGTCGAGATATCGCCACCTAGTGCGCGGTTTACGATCCAGGACACGGGAAACCGCGGTGTCGGGCCGGTTGCGTAGTTGGTGGCCAACTCATGCAAATTCTCTGGCTGAATCCCGTAAGTGAACCACTTCATACCCATGGGCTGGCGAATGTGCTTGTCCAGATAGTTTTCAATGGTGTCGCCGGTAACCCTTTCGAGCACCCGCTGCAGCACATAGCCTCCGGTGATTGCATGGTACGCAACCTTGGCGCCGTCTACAGCAATGGCTCGGGACTCACAGAGCAACCGCCAGATCTCTTCCTGATCCCAAAGAACCTCTATGGGTGTCTCTTTCGGAATGGAAGGAATGCCGCCCCTGTGGGACAGGATTTGATGCACCGTGATGGTACGTTTGCCGTTTTGTGCAAACTCCGGGCAATAATAAGACACGGGGTCCATCAGGTTAACCAGCCCCTGCTCGACCAGCATGTGCATGAGCAATGCGGTAACCGCTTTGGAGGCCGAAAAGTAGCAAATAGGCGTGTCTGTGGTCATGGCAACAGTGGGCGTGCCCGCCGTATCGTGGGGGCCGTTACCACTGGCATGGCCAATTGCCCTGTGCAGTATTTGTTCACCCCTGTGGCGAACGGATATCTGGATGCCTGGGTGGACACCGGTGCGATACAAGGCTTCAACGCTTTTCCATATAGCGTTTACGGTGCGGGTATCAACACCAACAGCTTCCGGTTTTTCACCAGCTGTATCGCGATGGGTAACGCTAGATAAATCCTTGGGAACCTTGCAACTGTGCAGTGCACGACGGGCTATTGGGTTCATCAGGTACGCCTTGATATTGGTGACAGTTTTTATTCAATCTTAGAGCTGCTCAAATCTCAAGTTATCATAGACTGTTGAGCATTAGAAAAACCAACGATTTCAGGAGCAAACTATGACGCCCGGTATCGATGCGGCGAGTAAAGCTGGCATTTTCCACACTATTCATGAATATGACCACGACCCGGGCAGCGCAGGATACGGCAACGAAGCTGCAGATAAGCTCGGCGTGGATCCGGCACGAATATTCAAAACGCTGGTGGTCGCTGTGGATAGCAAAACCTTGGCAGTGGGCGTGGTTCCGGTTACAGGCATGCTAAGTATGAAGCTGATCGCGAAAGCAGCCGGCGGCAAAAAAGCGGTCATGGCCGACCCACAAGAAGTCCAGCGCCGCACCGGCTATGTATTGGGAGGTGTTAGCCCACTAGGCCAAAAGAACCGTTTAAAAACCTTCATTGATGCCTCTGCTGAAAGCTTTGAAACCGTTTATGTGAGCGCTGGCCGACGCGGGTTGGAGATAGAACTCTCACCTGGTGACTTGGCCAGACTGACCAATGGAACGCTGGTACCGCTGCAGCAATCATAAAAAAACCCGGAGAGCCGAGTAAGGGCTTTCCGGGTTTTTATCTCGGGCGCTCAGACGTAATGCCTGGCGCCTTCTTGGATTACTTCACCGATGCGCGGGCATCCTTCAGAATCCGGTTGAAGGTTTCACTCGGCTGCATTACAGCTTCCACCTTTTCTGCAGGTGGATGGTAGTAACCGCCGATATCCGCCGGATGACCCTGGATAACACTCATTTCTTCCAGAATCTTGTCCTTATTTTCTTCCAGCTGCTTCGACATATTGGTGAAGAACTCTTTCAACTCCTTGTCGCTGTCCTGATTAGCCAGCTCTTCTGCCCAGTAACGCGCCAAGTGGAAATGGCTGCCACGGTTATCCAGCTCACCGGTGACCCGTGACGGCGACTGGTTGTTTTCCAGCAGGCGCTCGGTAGCTTTATCCAACGTCTGGCCCAGCAGGCGCGCACGGTTGTTATCGTGCTTCTCGCCCAACTCATCCAGTGATACGGCAATGGCCAGAAATTCACCCAGAGAATCCCAGCGTAGGTGATCTTCCTGCAACAACTGCTGTACGTGCTTGGGTGCAGAACCGCCAGCGCCGGTTTCGTAGAGGCCACCACCATTCAGCAGAGGCACAATCGACAGCATCTTGGCGCTGGTGCCCAGCTCCAGAATCGGGAAGAGGTCGGTGAGATAGTCACGCAGTACGTTGCCGGTTACAGAAATCGTATCCAGACCGCGAATCAGGCGCTCCATTGTCCAGCGAATGGCCCGCACAGGAGACTCGAGGCGAATGTGCAGGCCTTCGGTGTCGTGATCTTTCAGGTACGTGTTTACCTTCTTGATCAGCTCGGCATCATGCGGGCGTTCGTCGTCAAGCCAGAACACGGCTGGCATGCCGGTGGCGCGGGCACGGCTAACGGCCAGCTTGACCCAGTCGCGGATTGGCAGGTCTTTGGTTTGGCAAGCGCGCCAGATATCACCTTTTTCTACATTGTGCTCAGTCAGCACGGTGCCGTCTTCAGCGACAATACGCACAATGCCGTCTTCCTTGATTTCAAAGGTCTTGTCGTGGGAGCCGTATTCTTCTGCCTTCTGCGCCATCAGGCCTACGTTCGGCACGGTTCCCATGGTGGTGGGATCAAAAGCACCGTGGGTTTTGCAGAAGTTGATCATTTCCTGATAAATCGTGGCGTAGGTGGACTCAGGCATCACCGCCTTGGTGTCCTTGAGCTTGCCATCGCGGGCCCACATCTTGCCGGAGTTACGAATCATCGCGGGCATGGAGGCATCAACAATCACGTCGCTCGGTACGTGCAGGTTGGTCACGCCTTTTACGGAATCCACCATGGCGATTTCCGGGCGGTGCTCGTAGGTCTTGTGCAGGGTTTCCTGGATCTCTTCCTGCTTCGACTCGGGCAACTGCTTGATTTTCTCAAGTACAGAGGAAAGGCCGTTGTTCGGATTTACACCAATTTCGTCAAACAGCTCGCCATACTTATCGAAAAGCTCCTTGTAGTAAATCTTCACCGCGTGACCAAACACGATCGGGTGGGAGATTTTCATCATGGTAGCTTTTACGTGCAGGGAGAACATTACCCCGGTTTTTTCGCAGTCTTCGATGGCTTCTTCAAAAAATTTGCAGAGCGCATTCTTGCTCATAAACATGCCATCAAGCACTTCGCCTTCCTGCAGTGGCAAGTCGGACTTGAGGACAGTTTGCTCACCTTTTTTGTTCTCGAAAACGATGCGGGCGTTGGTAGCCTTGTCGAGAGTGATGGACTGCTCGTTGGAGTAAAAGTCGCCGCCGCGCATGTGCGCCACGTGAGTACGTGAAGCCGGGCTCCACTCACCCATTGTGTGGGGGTATTTACGGGCAAACGCTTTCACCGCAGTGGGTGCGCGACGATCGGAGTTACCTTCTCGCAAAACCGGATTCACGGCGCTGCCAAGTACTTTGGCGTAGCGGGCTGTGATCTCTTTTTCTTCGTCGGTTTGCGGGTTTTCCTTGTACTCGGGAACCTTGTAGCCCTGATCGTTCAGCTCTTTGATCGCTGCGCGCAACTGCGGTATGGAAGCAGAGATGTTTGGCAGCTTGATGATGTTGGCATCAGGGTCTTTGGTGTACTCGCCCAACTCTGACAGGGCGTCGGGTACGCGCTGGCTTTCCTCAAGGTGATCCGGAAAGATAGCCAATATACGCGCCGCAAGGGATATGTCGCTGGTTTCAAATTCGATACCAGCTGGTTTGGCGTAGGTTTCCAGTATGGGTAAAAGTGACCGAGTCGCGAGGGCTGGTGCTTCGTCGGTCAGTGTGTAGACAATCTTTGCTTTGGATGATGTCATTTTCGTCCTCAGGCTAATAGGTGGGTTCAGGACGGTCATGGCTGGATCTTCCGTCTTGTGAACGGTAGGTCTATGCAATGACTGATTTTTAAACTTTTGATAGACCTACTAAGATAGCATTTTTTTGTAATCTCTGGTTACGATCTTAGTATAAGAACGGACTAAAAACCCTTGATCTTCGGTAACTGGGCGAACAAAAGGTGGGATTTTACGAAACTTTCTAACATTTGAGCGATTAACTCGGGAGTAGCGCGCTGGGGTTAATGCCTCCCAAAACACGCTCCTTGCGGCACATCCATGTGACGCTTGGGCTCCGCCCCTTAATCTTGGGGTAACAAATTCTCCTCAGCAAGCCGCTCGCGTATCTGGTCCAGAGCTTCCGGGTTGCCCAGAGCATCGCGGTTGTCGGCTTTGGTGGAGCCGTTGATCAGGCGGGCGACGGCCAGTTCGACTTTTTTGCCGCTGCGGGTGTAGGGGATGTCTGGCACCTGAACGATGTGCTTAGGAACGTGCCGTGGACTGGCGCCCTGGCGGATTCGGGTTTTTAGCTGTTTTAGTAATTCGTCGGTGAGTGTTTGGCCATCTGCTGGTACTACGAACAGCACAACTTCTACGTCGCCATCAATCTGGCGGCCTACTACGAGGCTGTCTTTGATGGCCGCTTCGGTTTCTACCTGACGGTAAATCTCGGCGGTGCCGATTCTTACGCCGCCGGGGTTGAGGGTGGCGTCGGAGCGGCCATAGATGATGGCGCCGCCGTGTTCGGTGAATTCTATAAAGTCGCCGTGTGCCCATACGCCGGGGAAGGTGTCGAAGTAGGCGGCGCGGTAGCGTTCGCCATCAGCATCGTCCCAGAAGGCAACGGGCATGGAAGGCAAGGGCTGGCGGCAGACGAGTTCGCCGCGGCCTTGGTCAACCGGGTGGCCGTCGTCGCCGTAAGCAACGGCATCCACACCCAGAAAACGACACTGGATTTCACCACGGCGCACGGGCAGCAGTGGGGTGGAGCCTACGAAGCAGCCGCAGATGTCGGTTCCACCAGCAATAGAGCCGAGCAGGGCTTTAGGTGCACCTTGGCTGTAGACCCAGTCGTAGTCTTCCGGGAGCAGGGGTGAACCGGTTGAGAACACAACTCTCAGTTTGCTCAGATCAAGTGTGTCAGTCGGGGCCATTTCCGCCTTGCGGCAGCCTGCAATGAACCTTGCGCTAGTGCCGAAGTGGGTTACTCGCTCTTCGGCTACTGTGTCCCACAGAAAGCTTAGGCTGGGATAGCCGGGTGAGCCGTCTACGGTGATGACGGCAGCGCCGGTCAGCAGAGCAGAGGCTTGCCAGTTCCACATCATCCAGCCGCAGGTGGTGAAGTAGAGGAACCGGTCTTCCGGGCCTACGTCGCCATGCAGCATGAGTTCTTTGGCATGATTAATCAGCAGACCTGCGGTGCCGTGTACGATGCACTTGGGCTTGCCGGTAGTGCCGGAGGAATACAGGATGTAAACCGGGTGGCCTGGATCGACCGGCGTGAATGAGGGCGCCTGCCCAGCGCCAGAGGCAAGAGCTTCGTCCCAGGGGGTCACCAGTTCACCGGGAACTGCCGTTTCGCCCGGGAGTTGTTCAACGCTGACAACGCATTTAAGTGTTGGCAAGCCAGCAATCAGTTCTGCAAAATCCTTCTGGCGGGCGAAGGTTTTACCGCCATAGCCGTAGCCGTTTACCACAATTAAAGCCGAGGGCTCAATCTGGCCAAAGCGGTCAAGAATGGCACCAATACCAAAGTCCGGCGAGGCAGAACTCCAGATGGCACCAAGGCTGGTTGCTGCCAGCATGCCAACGAGCGCTTCGTAGCCGTTGGTAACAACACCGGCCACTCTGTCGCCTTTTTCGATACCTTTGCTGCGCAGGAAGGCCTCCAAGGCACCTACGTCGGCTTTCAGTTCACTGTAGGTGCGGCGCAGAACCGGGCGCGTTTCGCAGTAAGCCACGACGGCTTCGTTGCTGGCATGTTCGCCCTCCGCCGATCGCAACAGGTTAGCGGCAAAGTTCAACTTCATACCCGGGAACCACTCGGCGCCGGGCATGTCCCGCTTGCCCAGCACTTTATTGGCCGGTGTTTCACAGATCAGGCCACAGTAATCCCATACTTTCCCCCAGAAGGTTTCGAGATCTTCAACGGACCACTGGTGCAGCGCATGATAATCCGCAAAAGGGCCGTAACCCTGACTGCCCAACCAAGTTTTGAAACGGCCCATTTGGGTTGTCTCTACCGCGTCTTCGGAGGGGGTCCAGACTACGGGCGATTGTTCTGTAAGGCTCATCCGTCGCTCCTGTTACTTACTGCATGTGCCAGCCGTGGCTGACAACGATAGATTGGCCAGTGAGTGCGGCCGAAGGAAAGGCCGCAAGATGCACGGCCATTTCGGAAACATCTTCCAAGGTAGTGAACTTGCCGTCCACTGTGTTCTTCAACATAACCTTGCTGATGACTTCCTCTTCAGAAATACCAAGCTCTTTTGCCTGTTCCGGAATCTGTTTGTCAACGAGCGGCGTTCTTACAAAGCCCGGGCAGATAATATTACTGCGCACGCCGTGCTCCGCGCCTTCTTTGGCAACCGCGCGGCGCAGACCCAGCATGCCATGCTTTGCAGCCACATAAGGCGACTTCAGGGGTGAGGCCTCCAGTGAATGCACAGACCCCATATACAGCATAGTACCTCCAACATCTGTCTGAGCGCAGCACGGGTTACCAGAAAGGCGCCATCAAGGTGCACGTTGATGACCCGGCGCCAGTCCGCATACGCCAGTTTATGTACCGGATCTATATGCTGAATACCGGCATTGGCCACGGCGATGTCCAAGCCGCCCCATGCTTCCACAAGGGTGGCAACACCGGCATCGACGGCAGCCTCATCAGTCACATCCATGGCCAGAGCCATTGCAGTGCCGCCCGCTTTTTCTATGGCATCAACAGCCTCTTGGGCGCTTTCCAGAGTAAGGTCGGCTACAGCTACACGGGCGCCTTCGCGGCCATAGTGTTCTGCGATTGCACGGCCTATACCGCGCCCGGCTCCTGTAATCAGGGCTATTTGGTTTTCTAATCGCATCGTTGTCTCTCCTTAGTCGTAAGCCACGCCGGGCAGCCAGGTCGCGATCTCGGGCACTAGGAATACAATGGCCAGTGCGATCAGCTGAATAATAATGAAGGGTATAACGCCCTTATAGATGTCGATCACCGTGATTTCCGGCGGCGCTACACCTTTGATGTAAAACAGAGCAAAGCCTACCGGTGGCGTCAAAAACGACGTTTGCAGGCACATGGCAAAGAGGATGGTAAACCACACCAAGTCAAATCCGAGATGTTGTACAACCGGGCAGCACCACGGACGCACCAATAATGCCGGTGGTCGCTGCCAGCAGTACGCCAATAATAATGACCGTTACCGCATAGCCGCCACGAACAGCACCAAACAGCTTTACCATGCTATTCATCAGTCGCTCAGCAACACCAGACTGATCGAGCATGATGCCCATAAAGATAAACATGGGCAGCGCTACCAAGGTTTCACTGTTAACAACTTTCCACACGCGCTCGGGCATTAGCCCCATGGATGACACATAATCGAACCACAGATTGGCGCCAAAATTCTCAACGGCCACCACACCGATAACCGTCCAGATAACGGCAGTACCACCCAACACCCAGGCAACCGGAAAACCGGTCATCAATAAGGCCCCGAACGTCAGGAACATACCAATCACAAATAAGGTTTCAAGCTCCATCAGGACACATCCTCTTTCTTGTTATTGCTGGTATCGACAGAGATGGGCTTCGGAAAACCAAAAAGCAGCGCGGTAACTTTTAGCAAGCGCGATAGCGCGGCAATCGCCAGAAGAATAAAAGACAGTGCCACAACGCCTTTGAGAACCCAGCGGTAAGGAAGCCCGGCAGGCGCCTGACTGGTCTCGCCCTGCTGCCAGGAACTGAATGCATAGGGGATCATCTCGTAAACTGCCAACCCGAGAAACGGTAATAGCAGGAATAGCAGGCCAAACAGTTCAACCCAGCCTTGGGCTCTCAAGGTCATGCGTTCATGAAGCACATCCACTCGCACGTGATCATCAACAACCAGGGTATAAGCCAGCCCCAGAAGCCAACCGATACCAGCCAAGTGCCACTGGACCTCCTCCAGTGTCACCGAGCCATGCTCGAAGGCATAGCGACCAACCACCGCCCAGATGATTACGCCGGTTAGCACCACCCAGAGCCAAGAAGCACCCTTGCCTATTGCAGCGATTGCACGATCGACCCACTGGCTAACACGGGTTGTTGGCAACACTGTGTGATGGTGAAGAAATTCACCGGCGTCGGGCACCTGTGCCCGCGAGTTTTGCGGTGAGTCTTTATCAGACACCGTCATAGAATAAATCCCCGCTCAGAAAACCTATGCTGCGAAACAAGGATGACCCCGAAGGGCCATCCAGACTTGGTTAGAGAGCACCGGTATTTTTCCGGTGCCTCAGATCAGCCCCGGACTTTAAAGATCCGTTGGTACGTAGGCGCGCGAATCCCACACCTTGTAGGTCTCCATGAACTCGTTCTGGCTTTCGTAAACGCGCTTGAAGTCCGCATCTTTGGAGGCTTCTTCTTTCAAAACCTCTTCAGTAACCGACTTTAGCTTCTGCAGAACGTCGCGGGGAATCTGGTCAGCATTTACACCTTTGGCTTGGAAGCCAGCCAGCACCTTACCGTTCTTGTACTCGCCCTCGGCCAGAGCCAGCGTTGTTGCGGCGGTACAAGAGGCTTCAACCAGCGCTTTTTGAGCGTCGGTTGCGTTGTTCCACTCGTCCTTATTGATCAACATGTACTGAGCAGTGAACTGCTGATGCCAACCGGGGAAGAGGTTGTATTTGACCACCTGATCGAATCCGAGAATCTGGTCAATAGCAGGCATGGAAAATTCGGTTGCATCGATGGTGCCTTTTTCCAGCGCCTGAAATAGCTCACCGCCGGGCATCATGGTGACCGAAGCCCCCAGTTTTTCCAGAACCTTGCCACCTAGACCCGCAAAGCGAATTTTCAAACCTTTGTAGTCTTCCAGAGTGTCAATTTTGTCTTTGTACCAGCCAGCTGTTTCGGGCCCGATTATGCCGCAAAGCTGCGCATGTACGTCGAAGCCTTTGTTGGCATACACTTCCTGCAGCATTTCATGACCGCCACCATAGTAGTACCAGCCGGTATAGGCCCAAGGCTTCATACCAAAAGGCACAGCCGCAAACAGTGGAATCGCCGGAACCTTACCTTGGTCGTAACCGATTCAGGTGTAACCCGCAGAAACCTTGCCATCAGAGACAGACTGGAGAATATCGAACGCCGGAACCAGCTTACCCGGCTCGTAGACACGAACCTGAATACTACCGCCAGAAGCTGCGTTAAGATTTTCTGCAACTCAGGCAGCTGGCGAACCCAAGCCGGGGAGATTGGTGGAGAAGGCAACCGGCATTTTCCAACGCAAATCGTCTGCGTATACCGATCCTGTTGTCAGGGCAATCGCACCGGCAATTCCGGTGATGGCCTTGAGAAGTTTCATTGGCGAGTCTCCTAGCATTGTTGTTGTAGTTGGCTGGCAGGATGATTTTCCTGACAAGCCTGATCTGAGCGGAAAGTGCCGTCGGCAATCATGGCTTCAAGGTTGCGACTGGTTGCCGCGATAATGCGGACATCCACCGATGCAACATAGTAATGATGCAAAGGCACATAGCGGTCACCAATACCTGCGAACTGGTTCAGAATGTCGAGGTGGTGAGCGTTGAGTACTTCGTAATAACGAAGCTCGCTGGCAGCACCCTCAACCCGTTGGTTAAGTCCGTAGTAGGGCCGGGATGTATGATTGATGGGCAAAATCGCATCCGCTCGCCCCGTCACAAACACTGCAGGCTTACCACGTAGGTTTCCTGTAGCCCTGATATCGTCAATGCCTTCAGCGATTGCTGAAGCCAATGTGGCATCAGCACCCGTCAAAGCATCTCCTGTGATGGCGTCACGGCCCAAAGCCAAGCTGTGCAAGCACAACAAAGCGTCCAAACCATAATCGACCTGACTACTGCTTGGGGACACACTTGTGGGAAGCGCCGTGGGCTGGCCCTCAGCGTCATCGTAGATAATATCGACGCCTGCGGTGGGTGGAATACCATTACTGGTTGCAAAGGCCGCAGCCTCTCCGGCATTTGTGAAAGGCGTCACCGCGCCCGCAGAGTCTGTTGCGGCAAAACTGAGCCCGCACACTCGGTCTTCCACACCCGCACGACCATAGGCATTGGCGTAGGTCATGGCAATGCTCTGGGCCACTTTGGAGGCAAAATGCACTGGCGCAAGCAGGTTCTGCTCAGGCTGGATGCCGAAGTTCTGGTTCAGAATACGCTGCGCATCGATCGCACGCGCGTCAGTGTCAGCACCTGTTACAAGGCCTTTGTTAAACAGCGAGTTGCAGATATTCTCGCGCACTTGAGCCACGTTAAGCGCGTTCAGTGGCGCGCTATCGCGGATGGCTGGTGCCTGATTTGCACAGCCTTGATACACCGCAAGCGCTGTGGTGTATTCGAGCAGGCTGCGGCTGTGCTCAGCAACTGCCGCGCCGGAACCTTGAACAATGGTGAAACTAGTATCCACAACCGGGTTCACATTGGGCTCGGACACCGCCACGCCATCAATCAACCCATTGACGTCCTGTTCTGCAGCGCGGACGGAAGAACCGCCACCATTGGAAACATTGGAAGCGATAACCAGAGTGTTCAGAGGCGTAATCGCGTTGCTGTCGCCGTCGCTGCCGAACTGTCCTGAATACCGGACAGCGTCGTGATTGGCGGACAGCCGATTAAAGCGACATACCTGCAGCCCGCCGTCAAATTCGGATAAACGGCAGCAGACTCAGCCCCATAATCACCAGTATGGCCACGCAAGCAGCCAGAGTGCGAACAGGCTTGTGTCGAAACATTTGCCAAACGCCACCGCTCTCGCCACTCAGTCGCCGAGCCTCATAGGCCTCACGTTGGCTTTCCATGCGCTGGCGCTGATACTCGTGCAGCAAGGCTTTCGCCCGGTTCGCTTCGTCTGTGTCGTGCACCCAAAAACCACCCATACTGATACCCCAACGGCTTGGCGGCGTCTCGTAAAAGCGCACATCGTGGGCGTCAAATAACGCCCGTATTTCGTCGGCTTCGTCATCCGGCACGTGGCGCAAATTCATCAGGTGGTGGGGCATGAAGGCTCGTTATCTGGTATCGGACAGGGTAATACCGATATCCTAACACCATAGACCCAAAGACCGAATTCACCACCGGAACCCTTCATGACTGATCACCCCCTCCGCTTACTGCTGGATTTCGACAACTGCGCCCAAAGAGATAAAGGCCAGGCCCCGGCATTTTTACACCGGCGGGATCGCAAGTTTGCACTGTCCTGCGAGCAGCAACAGGTTACGCCCACACCGAAGCGCTGGCTGGCCCACATCAACCATCTGAGCGGCCCGGGGGCGAGCGCATCGCCAGCGGAGCACACCTTGGGTTTCTGGCGTCGGATAAACAGTGGTTTTATGGCTGCGGGCACCCTGTTTGGTTTACTGACTATGCTCGGTTTGCTGTTTTACGACGGTGGCCAACGGATCAACATTACGGTTTTTTTGGCCTTTGTGGCCTTCCAGCTTTTGCTGGCGCTGCTAACTACGGCGCAGTCTCTGGTTGGCTGGCAGCCTTGGGGAACACTGCTCCGACGCTTTCGCAACAGCCCCGATTCTGAGGTGCCTGTAAAACTACAGCCGGTACTTATGGCAAGAGCCGCTCAGCTGGGCGGGCTGTGTTTTGCTCTGGCCGGTCTGGCGACCTTGCTGGTTATGGTGGTACTGCAAGATCTTGCTTTTGGGTGGAGCACCACTCTTGAGACCGATGCCAGCCGCTATCACAGCCTCATTGCGACGGTTGCAGCGCCTTGGGCCTGGGTATGGCCAGCCGCTGCACCAGACCTTGCACTGGTGGAAGCCACACGGTTCTTTCGTGCCAACGCAGTTGCGGGCAGCACGAACCCGGCACGCTGGGGCCAATGGTGGCCCTTTATCGCTATGCTATGGACAACTTGGGCGCTGTTGCCGCGACTTGTTCTTGCCCTATTGGCGAACGTTCTAATCCGGCGCAAGGCTCGGTATCTGTTGGCTAACCACCCGGCTATGCGAGCCTTGATGTATCGTATGGAAACGCCTGCTCTGGATACGGGCAACGACCATAATGATGCTTCGGATTTGCCGGACACCGAAACGCATCTCAAACTAAAACCTTTGCCTGAGGCCAGTATTGCCCTGTGCTGGGCAGGCGCGGGCGACCCGGAGTTACCGGATGCACTCAGTGCAGGCAAGAGCCTGATTGCCAAAGCGGGCGGGCGGATGACGCTCGCACAGGACCGGCAGGTTCTAGAGCAGGTGGCCAAACAACTGACACAGACGCCCAGCGAATCCGTCCTTCTGATAACACGCAGCTGGGAGCCTCCTACAGGAGAGCTGGAAGATTTTCTGACGTCTGCGCGGGAACTCTGGCCTGAAGCATCGCAGATTGCCTTAGTGCCATTGGCCACCCGCATTGAGCGTGAACCGGATGCCCATCAGGTGCAGCAATGGCTGAGATTTGCCAAGCGGATAGGGCCGGAGTTTGTAACGGTTAGCCTGATACCAACGCACGGAACCCTTCCGGATGTAAACGGGGGAATTATGGAATGAGTACCGCACCTATTTTTGCCGTTGTAGGCCACCCCAACAAAGGCAAATCCAGCGTGGTGGCAACCCTGTCGCAGAACGATGCCATAGCCATTGCGCTGGAGCCGGGCACGACACGTAAGCGCCAGTCCTACCCATTAAGCGTAGATGGCAGAGTGCTCTATACGTTGGTTGATACGCCCGGGTTTCAGCGCCCCCGACGGGTACTGGAATGGCTTGAAGCCCACAGTGTGTCAGCATCTGATCACAGCGAAACAGTGCGAGCCTTTGTTCAACAGCATCAGGGTGACGGTCGCTTTACAGACGAATGTGAGCTGCTGGCACCGTTGATTGAGGGGGCGGGGATCATCTACGTGGTTGATGGCTCCGCGCCATACAGTGCCGAGCATGAAGCAGAAATGACCATCCTACGCTGGACCGGCCAGCCCAGTCTGGCGCTGATAAACAGTATCGGAACCGACGACTACAGTGACATCTGGCAGGCCGCGCTGGGGCAGTTCTTTCAGGTTGTGCGCAAATTCGACGCAGTTCGCGCCCCGTTCGAGCAACACCTGAGCTTGTTACGGGCCTTCGGCCAGCTTGAACCCGACTGGGAAAAGCCTCTGGATCAAGCAACCCACTACCTATCGGCCCAACGCGAACAGCGCCAGCATCAAGCTGCTGGCATCATTGCCAAAGCCTTGAAAGATATGATGTCGTTTCAGGAAAAACGCACGCTCACGCTGGACCAAGCCGCAGGCACCAGCGACAGCACCCTAGCGGATCAGCTCCGACAACGCTGGTACCAGCACCAACGGCAACGGGAGCAGACCCTACGGGTGGAGATAGAGCACCTGTATCAACATCAAAGTATCCGTCGGCAGGAAGCCGAGCTTGAATGGCACAGTGATCACGACCTGTTCTCGGAAGACAGCCGCAAACACTGGGCCGTAAGTCGACGCTATCTGGCTACCGCCGGTTTTGGTGCAGGCGCCGTTAGCGGTGCAGGGCTGGATGCACTTACTCTGGGCTCGTCTCTGGGCGCCGGTGCTCTGGTGGGTGGCCTGATCGGCGCAGCGGGCAGCTACATGTACGGAGGCCGATACACTCTGCCTGTTTTAAATATTGGTTTGCTTCAAGACGGCCTGAAGACAGCTACCTTCGGCCCCGTGCAAGACAGCCAGTTTGGCTACGTAGTGTTAGGACGGGCCGTGGATCATTGGTGGCATATTAGCCATCGTAACCATGCAGGTAGAGAACTGCTCGACCTGCAACCTGCAGATCATCACTGGCTAGACAGCCTCGATAAAACGAGCCGTCAAACCATTCAGAAAACCCTCGATAAGTGCCGGAAACAGCAGCCCTTGGACGAAAACCAGCGACACAGGTTTCACAGTGCCATAGAACAATGCATGGCAATTTATGACAACTGGCGGTTGAACCGGACCTGAAAGGAATGTTTATACTGTACGGCTATTCCATCACAAAACGAGGAATGCTCATGAAAATTGTACGAGTTCAGGACATCATCGGTACCGAACGTGAAGTGCATGGCCCCGGCTGGACAAGCCGTCGTATGTTGTTGAAAAAAGACGGTATGGGCTTCTCTTTCCACGAAACGATCATCCCAGCAGGTGCCGAGCTTAACCTGTGGTACAAGCATCATCTGGAAGCCGTTTATTGCGTAGCCGGTAATGGCACCATTACAGACAAAGCCACCGGTGAAACCCACGAAATCTCCGACGGCACCCTCTACGCTCTCGACAAGCATGATCAACACACCCTGCGCGGTGGTACTGAAGACATGCGCTTGATCTGCGCCTTCAACCCGCCGGTTACGGGCCAGGAAGTACACGACGAGGACGGCGCTTATCTGCCGGACACCAGCGAAGACTGATCTTCCTTGTCTGTAACTGAACACCCGGCGTCATCCACATCGCCATCGACAGCAAGCTTGCTGCCGGTGGCGATATTACTTTGGCTGGCCGGAGTTTACTTGCGCATACCGATACTGGTTGCGCCACCGCTAGCACCGTTCATCGGTGACGAACTGGCACTCTCCCAGACCCTCACTGGCGCGCTGACGACCCTGCCCATTCTCATGCTGGCCATTGGCGCCATGCCGGGCTCCCTGTCCATATCCCGAATGGGTCCACGCAACACTCTGGCACTGGCCATGCTCGTTATGGTCATCGGCTCTGCAGGCCGTGGGCTGGCACCAGACACCATCACTCTGATGCTCACTAGCGCCGTTATGGGTGTAGGCATAGCCATGATGCAGCCCGCACTACCGGCACTGCTTCCACGCTGGCTGGAACCCAAAAACCTGGCGCTCGGCTCGGCCATTTACATGAACGGCATGCTGATGGGCGAATTCATCGGCGCAGGCATCACCCTGCCGGTCATCATGCCGCTACTGGACGACAGTTGGCGCGCTACCATGCTGGTATGGTCTTTACCCGCACTGCTGGTCGCTGCAGCCCTGTTCCTGCCCAAGCGAGATCTGGCGAGACCCACCCGCAAAGCCGCTTGGCTACCCGACTGGAAAAACCCGCTTACGTTGAAACTCGGCCTGTTGCTCGGCGTTTCTGGCTCTCTGTTTTTCGGCGTAAACGCCTACCTCGCGGCCTTACTGGAACAAAGAGGCGAATTCGAAAACCTCACCGAAGCATTGTTCTGGTACAACTTCGCTCAGGTGGTGGCTTCTCTGTTGATGTTGAAAATGGCGCGCTACTGGGTAGGAAGAAAAGCCCCTCTGCTCATCATGCTGATACTCAGCTTACTGGGAACAATCGGGTTATTAGTGTTTTCAGGGTGGTGGGCAATCGCCAGCGCTACGTTCATGAGCTTCACCGCTGGCATACTGTTAATCATGATGGTGGCACTACCACCACTGCTGGTGCCCGCCAGCGAAACCGGCAGGCTATCCGCAGGAAACTTTCTGGTAGGCTACACAATGGCCTTCACCGTACCCATGCTGGGCGGTTTACTCTCAGACTGGACTGGCGACATCCGACACGCTATAGCAGTAATGATCGCCTACGGAGTCCTAGTCTCCCCACTGGCAATCAACCTAAACCTGAAAAGGCAGTAAAGCACCCTACCAATGGCCGAAGGCCGCGGAGCGGGGTGTCTTTTCTGCCGGGAAAAAGATGTCTGAGCAAAGCGAGTTGTTTTTCCCAGAAGAAAAGACACCCCGCTTCGCGGCCCACCCCCAATGAAGCAGGCCCTCAGTCTTTAGATGTAGTAATCCTTTAGCGGAGGGAACCCATTGAATTCCACGGCACTATAAGTTGTTGTGTAGGCGCCTGTGGACAACCAGTACATACGGTCGCCAATAGCCAAGTTCAGTGGTAGCGGATACTTGTGGTGCTCATACATGATGTCCGCACTGTCACACGTTGGACCAGCAATAACACAGTCTTCGCCTTCACCCTTCTTGTCCGTCCAGATGGGGAATTTGATTGCCTCATCCAGAGTTTCAATAAGACCACTGAACTTACCCACGTCGGTGAACACCCAGCGGTGCAACGCTGTGCGGGATTTGCGAGCGATCAGAACGACCTCACTCACCAAAACACCAGCGTTGGAAATCAAAGAACGACCTGGTTCGATAATGATTTCAGGCAGATCATCACCAAAATCTTCCTTCAGGAAGCGGGTGATTTCAGACGCGTATACAGCCAATTCATTGGTACGGTTGATGTAATTCGCCGGGAAACCACCGCCCATGTTGATCATTTTCAATTCGATGCCGTCTTCTTCTTTCAAGCGCTCGAAAATGACCTTCACCTTGTTCAAAGCCGAATCCCACGCGCCGATCTCGCGCTGCTGGGACCCCACGTGGAACGACACACCGTAAGGCACCAAGCCAAGATCGCGGGCCAGAATCAGCAGATCCATAGCCATATCATTCTCGCAACCAAACTTGCGGGAAAGTGGCCAATCCGCTGTTTGTGTGCCGTCGGTCAAAACCCGAACGTAAATCTTCGCGCCAGGCGCCGCCTTGGCAATGTTACGCAAATCCGCCTCGGAATCCGTGGCGAACATGCGCACACCCTTCTCATAAAAAGTGCGAATATCCCGCGCCTTTTTGATGGTGTTGCCGTAGCTGATGCGGTCGCCGGTCACACCAAGAGCCATCACCTTTTCCAACTCATACACCGACGCGATATCAAAGCTCGCACCCTTGTCCCGCAGCATAGTCAGAACCTGCGGAGCCGGGTTGGCCTTCACTGCGTAATACACATTGGCATAAGGAAAACCGTCCACCAGCTCGTCGTACTGACGATCAATCGTGGCGGTATCAATCACCACGAACGGTGTTTCCTTGGTATCCGCAAATGCCTTGATCCGGGCAAAGGTCTCGGCAGTGTAGTAATCGTCGATGTTAGCGTTGGCTGACTCGGTCATGGATGGTGTTTCCCCTCAGGGGTAATAAAGCAATGTTTAATAACGGGTACCAAGCTTGGTACCGGCAATAATCGCGATAATCAGGCTTTCTTTGCCTCACATATATCAGCAAATCTACCCATAAAACAAAAGCCCCCACAAATGGCTCTGAGGCCCTCAATAAAAGGGCCTTAGCGATCAACAACCCAACCCTCTATAATCCAGTCATGACAAACACGTACCACAGGAACCCCCAGTGACGAGACTCATTGCAGCAACACTCCTGACCCTGCTGTTTTTGGCAGGCTGTGCTGAAAACACCACGCCTCCTACATTTAAACAAGCGCTACCCACCGCGACTCAACAACCAGTCAGTTTCAACGACGATATACGTCCTATCGTAGAAGCAAAATGCCTAGCCTGCCACAGCTGTTTTGACGCACCCTGCCAGCTCAAAATGGAATACTCCGACGGCTTGATTCGCGGTGCCCACAAAGATGCGGTTTACGATGGCGCACGCTTCGAAACCCAAAAAACCACCCGCTTGGGAATAGACGCCCAAACCGAACAACAATGGCGAGAGTTAGGCTTTTACTCGGTACTGGCCAGAGGCGACCAAACTCGCAGCTTATTCGAAAACATGATTCGTTTGGGCAAAGAGTATGAATTCGCCCCGAACAGCAAACTGCCTGAAGACATAGAACTGGGGCTGTCTCGAGCCAACCAGTGTGTCAGCAATGAAAACTTTTCCGACTACGCCAGCGACCATCCCTACGAGGGCATGCCGCTGGCTGTAACCGGCCTCACCGACGATGAGTATGCAACCTTAACCGGCTGGCTCAATCAAGGTGGTGCCATCAGCCCGCTGGTTACCAAGGTAAATGACACCGAGCAGAACCAAATAAAGCTCTGGGAGAGCTGGCTGAACGATCATAACCCGCGCCAACAACTGATCAGCCGCTGGCTATACGAACACCTCTACCTCGCGCACCTATATTTTGAAGACAAGGGCGCCGATACCCGCTTCTTCGAAATTGTGCGCTCCTACACAATGCCGGGCACGCCCATCGACATGGTGGCAACCCGTCGCCCCAACGACGACCCCGAAGGCCAGGTGTACTACCGCCTGCGCCCGGTCGCTGGCAGCATTGTGCACAAGCGTCATATCACCTTCGAGTTTGGAGAAAAACAGTTCACACGCACCCGCGAGTTATTTGAAACTGGCGACTGGCAAGTGGAAACCCTGCCGGACTACAGCCGTGAAAACCGCGCCAACCCCTTTGTCACCTTTGCCGCCATCCCTGCAAAGGCCCGCTACCAATTCATGTTGGATAACGCCGAGTACTTTACCCGTACTTTTATTAGAGGGCCGGTATGTCGTGGTCAAATCGCTACTGACGTAATTCGCGATCAGTTCTGGGTGGCCTACCAAGATCCAGAAAACGATCTTTATGTAACCAATGCCGATTACCGCGATAAGGTGAACCCATTATTGTCACTACCGGGCCAAGACAGTGCCCTGCTGGACATTAAGGACAACTGGAGCCGCTATAAAGGTAAACGTAACCGCTACAACGAATATAGAAATAAAGCCTATCGCGAGGCCTATCCTAAAGGGGCATCGCTCGATCATATTTGGGACGGCGACGGTAATAACACCAATGCACTGCTGACCGTCTTCCGCCATCACGATAATGCCTCTGTACAGCGCGGCCTTATTGGTCAGGTACCGCTCACCAGCTGGTGGATGGATTACCCTCTGTTTGAGCGCACCTACTACGAACTGGTAGTGAATTTTGACGTGTTCGGCAACGTGGCCCATCAGGCCCAGACGCGACTCTACTTTGACCTGATCCGTAACGGCGGCGAGCAGAACTATCTCCGGCTATTGCCGCCCGGTGAACGCAATAAGGTTTTGCACCATTGGTATCAAGGTGCCGGCGAGTTCAAGCTGGATTACAGCTATGCCGACATGGACGACACGGCTCCGTCACAGGTGCCCTTTGCCACATCGGCATTCAATGAAGAATTGGGTGCGCGCCTGCTGCTGAAATTCCACGAACTGAATGCAGAGCGGGACGATCCCATCAACCGCTGTGGCGGCAGTGATTGTGGTCGCAAAGACGAGCCCGAATGGATTCGCGAGGCGGATCAGGTGCTGTCAGAACTGGCCGCTACCCGGGCGGAATTCCTCCCTGCCATCAACTACCTGCCGAACGTCACTTTCTTGCGGGTTTATAATGAAGAAGGCAAGCGAACGGTGTACACGGTTATCCGCGACCGCGCCCACAGCAACGTCGCTTTTCTGCTAGGAGAGGACTTACGCTACCAGCCGGAGAACGACAAGCTAACCATTTATCCGGGCATCATTGGCAGCTACCCAAACTTCATGTTCGACATTCCCGCGTCGCAACTCGGGCTGTTTAAAGACAGAATGAAAGCCCTGAAAGCAGAAGAGCCGAAAGCCTTTGAGGCTATAGTGGGTGTATGGGGCGTTCGCCGCACCCACAGGCAGTTCTGGGAGATTCTGCACGATATTACCGCCTGGCAGCGCGAGCATCAGGCCTTGCAGGCGGGTGTGTTCGATATCAACCGTTACAAGAATCTTTAATCCTTCTGCGTGCCACCTTCGGGTTCACACCGCCATTGGGCGGGAGGGCTCGGGGGTGGTGGAGCCTCCGGGGTCGCGGGGCTCGGACTCTTGTTGCAAGTACTCCAGAATAGCATCCTTCAGGTCGCTGCCTTGGCCCAGCCCCTGATTACCAAACAAGCGATTGAACTCCAGCACGAAGGGATACCCCTCCACCAGAGCAATATCAAACCCTGCATGGTCCACGCCCAGATCCCGCGCCAGCCGAAGCGCCAGATCGGTCATCACTGTGGGCACCGGGCTGTTGTCAATCTTGCCACCCTTGGACACGTTGTTATAAAAGCCCTGATCGGCTTGAGTACGCCAGTAGGCTGTGACAACTTTATCGCCCACCACCACTATGCGCGCGTCGCGGTCCAGAGGTAGGTATTCCTGAACATATAGAACATCCGTGCGCTCGCAATATTTGCGCCAGTCGTCTCGGGTTTCAATCAGCCACACACCTTCGCCCATACTAGCCTTCGGCAGCTTCGCCACGAAGGGCAGCACCATCACACTCCAGATGTGCTCACGTTCCTCGGGGCCGTTGGCTTCAATAATTGTCCAGGGGATGTGCTCCGGCGCAACCGCTTCAAACGCCCGGGTCATTTCCACTTTATCGTGGCCAATGAGGTAACTGGCAACACTGGGGAAAACCCGGCATTTCAAACCATGCACTAGCGCGTTGAGTTGCCAGTATTCCGGGAACAACACCCAATCTGCGTCGCGCAGCAGTTCCTTGTGACGCAAGTAGTTTTCCGGCTTCAATACGGTGGTATTCGGGAAGCCAAGGGTGCGAAAAACATTAAACGATACGAAATTCATGGGCGGGGTCGCGCTGATCAAAGTGGGTAAGTTTTAAGCAGTTTTAACCCATGCGCAAGTATTTTTTGTGATTCGAATTGACGGTGGTCATGGTTTTTAAAAACGCACCTGATAATAATTCGCATTACATTTTGAATTAACTTATTACGGAGCACACCATGACCATTCTTCGCCAGTTTACCGCTGTAGCCGCCTCCTTGCTGATCGCTGTACCTGCATTTGCAAGCGACAGTGATCACTTCAAGGGCCAGCCATCCCACACCCTAGAGCAAGCCGTTGCCAACTTCTCCGAATACAACAACAAGCTCGAAAATGTGCTGGCTGGAGAGCTCACTCCGGAATCTATGAACGAAGTACATCAACTGACATACACTCTGGAAAACGCGCTACAAAAACTGGATGACGAGATTGATGCACTTGAGGATACCCTTGAGAAGGTTCACAAAGCCTCTGAGCACGCCGATCCCGATACTGTGCGCTCTGCTGGCAAGCAATACCTCAGCAACAGCCGAAAGCTTGTAAACTAGTAACTGGCGTTACTTTCTTTTGACGCCCTGCTGGGCAACAGCGGTTAGCGGATCTTCTGGCCAGGGGTGTTTAGGATAACGGCCGCGGGTATCTTTGCGCACCTGCGGATACACGTTAATCCAAAAGCTGGCCAGATCAGCGGTGACCGCCAGCGGCCTTTGGGCTGGAGACAACAGGTGTATCAATACCGGCACCTTGCCCCCGGCCACTTCGGGCGTTTTCGTCCAACCAAACAACGCCTGCAACTTGGCCGCTAAAACCGGGCCATTCTCAACGCAATAATCCAGTGTAACGGAGCTGCCAGTGGGGATGGTCAGACTGGTTGGCGCAAGCTCAGCGAGCTGCTGCTGTTGCGGATAATCCAACAGACTGTTCAGGGCGTTTTGCATATTCAGGCGTGCCAAATCAGACCAGCGATGAATGCCTGCCAGAAAGGGGGCCAACCATTGTTCCAGCGACTCTGCCAAAGCCTTGTCACTTACATCCGGCCACTGCTCAGGGTAGTGCTTTGCCAGCAGCGATACTCTTGCCCGCCACTGCTTGGCCGCAGGCGTCCACGGTAGGCTATCCAGCCCTCTACGCCGCACCGCTGCGAGTATGCCCTGCTGAATCAACTCGGGTGACGGCTTGGTTAGTGGTTTCTCTACTAAAATCAGTGCCCCTAACCGCCGAGTTTTTCGCGCAATGACTGTGCCGCGTTTATCATCCCATTCGGCTTCGTCTTGCTCTGTTATATGGGCGGCCAGATCCGTTTCCAAAGTGGGTAAGTCCACTGGCGCAGCTAAATAGATCCTTGCTTCTCGGGCCTTGCCGTCTAGGTCTGCAGCCACCAGCCATTCGTGCCGCGCAAGCCCGTCGTCGTCCCGCAACAGGGCGCCTTTGCCATTGCTGAGTTGATAGCGCGGTGTATCGCCGGGGCGACGTTTACCAATACGGTCCGGATAAGCGAGTGCTAACAAACGTCCAACTTCTGTGGCCGTGGCTATGGTTTCCTGTTCCCTATTTCCATTCGCCTGAGACACCGATAAACGTTTAGCCTGTTGGCGTAGCGCTTGAAGACGGTGTGGATCTATACGCTGCGATCCGCGCTCGCCACGAAGGGCTCGAATACGCTCATGCATATCAGCCCCGGCACTCGGCCCCAATATGTCCCTGTCTTCCAGCAACGCAGCAAGCTCGGCCGCCAACCGGCCCAACTCAAGCAACCTGCCCAATAGGACCATGTGGGCAAGCCGGGGATGGATGCCCAATGCTCGGGCTGACTTACCGTGTTCGGTAATCGCGCCATCGCCGTCTAGCATATCCAGCCACTGCAGCAGTTCTACGGCCTGCTGCCAATGGGCAGGCGGTGGCGGATCGATCCACACCAAGTTATCCGGCGTTCGGGCACCCCACTGGGCCAGCTCAAGCGCTAAGGGCGCGAGATCGGCCT